>Ga0209187_1004177_pt1 | contig 11265 bp, 10 predicted proteins | sample BantaG_FD_187430 | JGI IMG/M metagenome (GOLD analysis project Ga0209187, IMG submission 187430) | Marine algal microbial communities from Bantry Bay, Ireland - BantryBay_4 metaG (SPAdes) (version 2) | ecosystem: Host-associated > Algae > Red algae > Unclassified | place: Bantry Bay, Ireland... | reverse complement strand
AGCTTAATTCGTCCGCGGGCAAAGCCTTGCACGGTGCGCCGCTCCACGTCCACAATTTTGCCGCGAAAAAGCACTCGTCCATTGCCAACTGCGGCCGCGACTGCAGCAGGTTCTTCATTGCTGCGGCGGGCATCCAACACCGTCTGCCCTAGCTTCTGAGCCAGCGTGTACGTATCCGCGATGATAGCGCGTTTCATATCGCTGCCCCGCATCATCGGCATGGCTAGCGATGCTCTGCCACCCATTTCGATGGTCACGGCACGGCCATATTGCTCTGCCCGTTTTGGGGAATCAACATGATCCATGACCATCACATTGCCGTGGCAGTCGGCCAATGCTGCCGGGGTCAGCGGCACGCCACAGATAGCAAAAGTATCCATTTGCAGTTCGGGAAAGGCGCGGCCCATGGCGTCCCCGTTCACAATGGGCAACCCCATCTGAAGCGCGGTGATAACGGGTCGCAATGAATTGGATCCACCAATTTCACCGCAGACCAGCGCATGACAGCGCGCGCCAATGTGCTCTTCCAGCGCACGGACAGCCAGCACATATTCATTGCCTGCCTCCAGCTTTTCGATCCCCACAGTGGGCGCGCCCATCCCGCCGATCGCGCAGACAAACGCATCATCGGGCACCTCATCTGCTCGGATGACCGTACAGCCGTGTCCGCGCTCGCGCAGCTCTTTCGTAAGCCAGACGCTGCCCAAATAAGTATTGCCGCCGCCGCCCGTTCCAAGAATTCCGGCTCCGATGGCGAGGGCTGAGACGTCGGTTAGAGTGATTTCGTTCATATCCTAACCGTACCGCTCTTCTACGGGAACATATTTCACGTCATAGCCAAAGTATTGCGGACCCACCAACGCCAGCCCGGCCTCGGTACGCCAATGGTGGGAACAAGGGATGCCAATCACGGCTACGCGAAAACCATAGCGCATCCCCTCCGTTGTAATCGGCTCGCCCGTATCACTATCGAGCACCGTGATCAGGTCCGGCACCGAAACTTGAATCTCATTATCAACCTTGGCGACTAGATGCTCGTTCTGAAAGCTTAGTTGGGCTTTCTGTCCCGCATACTCATCCGTACCCTCAAGATAGGCATCGCCCTTGGCAAAACCCGCTTCAGTGCGCCGCTCCACGTCGCTAATTTTTCCTTTGAAGATCATAAAGCCACCCACGTGTTCGCGCACCGTGTTGACTGGATCGATCTCGTTGAGACGCGCCGCTCGAATGGTCTTGCCGATCTCCTCTGCCTGAGTCATGGTGCCGATGATAGAGCACGTTTTCAGCTGCTTGACCGTGGCTGCATAGAGGCCAATCATCGCCATTGCGCCCATATCAACTGTAACGCTACGGGCAAACCGTTCGGTCCACATATTGTTAATCGTCTCCATCAGCACCGTGTTGCCCCGCTCGTCAGACATAGCCATCGGCGTTGCATCGATGCCGTGAATAGTGTGGGTCACCATCTGCAATTCGGGGAAAGCCCGCCCCATGCCATCACAATCGACCATGGGAATTCTAAGCCGCGCCGCCACGTAAATCGGCACCACCGAATTCATGCCGCCAGCCTCGATGCTCATCGTCGCCTGCACCGGCTTGCCAATATATTTACCGACAGCCTTGAAGGCGTTCACAATATCATCACCATTGGGCATCTTTTCCACCATCACGGTTGGTGCGCCCATCATGGCCGTCGGCACAATCAGATCATTTTCGTCCAACTCATCGAGCGTACACAACTCCACGGGGCCATAGTCGCGGATCGCTTTCTTCGCCATCAACATGCCGATGTATGGATCACCGCCTCCGCCTGTCCCCAAAACTGCCGCGCCGAGGGCAATGTCTTCAATATTTCCTTCTGTTAGCAGCCTCATTTTATGTGGCCTCCAGATTGCCCACAGCCTTAACCGCAATGCGGGTTGCGTTGCCGGGGAGATAAGCCAGCGGCACCTCCTCGACCTCTACAATTTCCACTGTGTCAGCCTGAGCGCCTGCCGCCACCGCTTTGTCAATCGCCTCTTGCTTGGCTTGATCGAGCGCCTCGTCTCGACTCATCTCGGCCAGCGAGAAGATGCGGTCCGTCTCGCCGCCGATTTGAGCAATGGCCGCGCCAATGGCATTAGCGACAGCAAAATTCTCGGGCTTCATCACTTCTGATGCGCCCACAACAGGCCGCTGGATCAAGATGCTACCACCGCCTACCACAATCACCGGGACCTCGGCTGCGCTGGTCTTCATACGGTCTACCGCTACATTGATCATCTCTTCGATCTCATCTTCAACTCCACTCACTAACGCGGGATCCAAGTCGCTAACTTTGCTCGCATCGCCGATATCCACGTGACCGGCCGCGACGCAAATATCGGTTGCTGTCAACGTGTCGCCACCAAAGACCTTGGCCTTGCTGAGTAGTTCGTAGCCAACACTTTGCGGACCCACTTTGATGGGATCTTCCTTTACAATCGAACCGCCACCAAGACCGATCGAGAGCGTGTCGGGCATACGAAAGTTAGTACGTACGCCGCCGATATCTACGGCCATTCCAGCCACGCGCGGGAAGCCTTTTTGCAGCACGCCCACATCGGCGGTGGTACCACCCACATCGATCACGATAGCATCTTGCAGCCCGCTAAGGAAAGCCGCTCCACGCATAGAATTTGTGGGGCCCGAGGCAAAGGTCAGCACCGGATATTCGGCGGCAAAGTCTGCATTCATTAACGTACCGTCGTTCTGGCTGATGTAGAAGGGGGCGGTAATTTTCATATCGGCCAACGCCCTTTTAAAGCCCGTTACGGTTCGATCTGCCAGTTCGCGCAAACACGCATTCATGATCGCAGCGTTCTCGCGCTCCAGCAGCCCGATACGGCCAATGGTGCTGGAGAGGGTAATATTTGCATCGGGGATCACCTCTTTGACGATAGCCGCGGCCTGCTCTTCAAAGGTAGAATTGACCGGCGAAAAGACTGACGAAATGGCAATGGCAGTGATGCCCTTCTCGGCAATGGCGCTCGCATGTTGGCGAATTTCATCTGGATCGAAAGGCGAGATTTCGCGGCCATCAAATTCGTGACCGCCATGCGCCAAGTAATAATGGTTGCCCATTACCTCCCGCAGATCATCGGGCCAATCGACCATGGGCGGCAGGCAAACAGTGGCGGGCAATCCCAGCCGGATACAGGCAGTTGGCTGCAAGTGCTTTCGCTCGACTACGGCGTTGGTAAAATGAGTTGTGCCGATCATCACCGCATCCAAATTAGCCACATTTTGCCCCGAATCCGCAATTAAGGATTGCAATGCAGTCGTGATCCCGTCGCTCACATCGGGCGTAGTGGGGGTTTTGATCGAAGCGTGTACGGTCGTGCCGTCCATTAGAACAGCGTCGGTGTTGGTGCCTCCAACGTCAATGCCTATTCGCACGTTTTTCTCCTTTGGGAATTAGCCACAAAAATACAGAAAACACAAAAACTCATTAAATTAAATTTTTGTGTTTTCTGTATTTTTGTGGAGATATTGATTTTTTTGCAGTGAATTCACTATTCAACACCAATAACACCGCCAGGCAAAGGCGCGAATTTCTCCCTATACCCAAATGCTTGCGGACCGACAACGCTTAGTGCTCGTTCCGTCTTCAACTGTGGTGGGGCAGGCACGCCAAGCACGGCCACCCGCATTCCATAGCGCAGCAGTTCGGTGGCAACTGGTTCGCCCTCCTCCTCTGTCACAATGCAAATGAGATCGGGGACGGTGACTTGGGCTTCGCCATTCAGGTAGGCGATCAAAAATTCGTTCTGAAATTCGATATGAAGCCGGTCTACTTCAGTATTACTGTCTGCTCTATCATACCCATCAATCGTAATGGTTCCCTTGGCAAATCCTTCAGTCGTCCGCCGCTCGATATCACTAATCTTGCCGCGCAGCAGGACCCGCCCGTGCAGCGTGCTGGCAATCGCATCAGGGACATCCGCACCTTGACGACGAGCCTCTAAAACATATTGCCCAATTTGCCAGGCCAGCGTCAACGTATGCGGGATGCAATATTGTCGAAACTGCGCGCCCGTCATCACAAAGCCAGCTAAACCAGCAGTTGCGCCCATACTCACGGTTATCGTACGCGCAATTCGCTCCGCCCACTCATCATTCACAGTTTGTGGAACCACAATCGCGTTCTCGCCCGCATCGGCCATGGCAAAGGGCGCAGCGTGGATCTCATCATTAAACAAAAAGGTTGTCATCGGCAGTTCGGGGAAGGCTCGCCCCATGCCGTCCGCGTCCACAGTGGGTAGCCCCATTTGCAGACCCGTAATCAAGGGACCCATTGAATTGCCGCCACCGATCTCGGCAATACCAATTGCATCCACGCTTTTGTTTAAGTGCTTTTCCATCAAGCGGACCGAGCGCATCAGTTCGGTTCCCTCTTGAATTTTTTCGATGCTGGCCGTGGGCGCACCGATATAGCCGACGATAACAATAGTTGCGTCATCTGCCAGCACCTGCGGATCGACTACCATTTGGGGGCCGCGAGCTTGTATCTCGCTACGTAGCTGGAGGCTATCCATGTACGGATCACCTCCGCCACCTGTGCCGAGGATCCCCGCGCCAATCGCGAGTGGTTCGATGCCGTCTAGTGTGACTTGTTTGAGCATGTTTGTTGTTTCTGTAGTTTTTTGTGAATTTTGTGTTTTTGTGGCGAAAAAACCCTACTGCATCGACCGTGGATCCAACAAGTCTCGGATCCCGTCCCCGAGTAGATTCCAGCTAAAGACCATCAAAAAGATTGCCATACCCGGAAAGGTCGAGACCCACCAATCGGCAGGAAAGTAATTCCGTCCATCGTTGATCATTGCGCCCCACTCTGGTGTAGGTGGCTGCGCGCCGAGGCCAATGAAGCCAAGCCCAGCAGCCGTCAGCACGGCAAAACCAAAGTCGGTGCTCATTTTTACAATCAGAGGCGACAAGATATTGGGCAAAATATGGCGCGACAGGATTCGCGCTTGGTTCACGCCCGTGCTGCGCGCCGCCTCTACATACACTTCTTCGCGCAGAGAGAGCACAAGGCTGCGCGTCAACCGCGCATAGCCAGGCCACCAAACCAATGAAATGCCAATCATCACATTGATAATCCCTTTGCCCAGCGCCGCAGTAATGGCAATGGCGAGCACCAATGCAGGAACAGTCAAAAATATATCGGTAATGCGCATCAGAATATCGTCGGTCCAGCCGCCAAAGTAGCCCGCCACCAAACCAACGGTGACGCCAATCGCACTTGCTAGCAGAATAATTACGGTTCCAATCTGTAAGGCCAAGCCCGTCCCCATGAGCACGCGGCTAAAGATATCGCGGCCTACGTTATCCGTACCAAAGTAGAATGGCGCGCCGGGCGATGTCAATCTTTCCGCCGCACGCATATTGCCCTCGGCATCTTCGGGGAAGGGAACAATCTGTGGTGCGAACAGCGCGATGATGAGCAGGCACAGCAAAATCACCAAACCCAGAACCGAGAGCGGGTTGCGGCGAAAACGGCGGATCCCGCGTCGCCAATTTTCCCATTCTCCCGTAGCGGGGCCTAAGCTTGGGCGAGAGACAATCAATGTGGAGGGGATCGGTGGCTCAGCCATATCGCACCCGTGGATCGATGAAGCCGTAGAGGAGATCTGTGGTAATGTTGATTACGCTAAACACGATCCCGTAGAGGATCGTAATGCCCATAATCGGCTCAAAGTCCAACCGCAACGAGGAGTCAACCACATAGAGCCCTAATCCAGGCCAATCAAAGATTGTCTCGACAAGAACAGCACCCGCCATCAACCAGCCGATCTCCAACGAAATCATGGTGACAATGCCCGTTGCGGCGCTACGCAAAACGTGTCTGCCCATAATTATAATTCGACTCAACCCTTTGGCCTGAGCCGTGCGCACGTAATCTTTTCCCAAAACGTCTAAGATGCTGGCCCGCGTAATGCGCGTGATGCTCGCCAGCGATCCAAAAGAGAGGACGAGTGCCGGAGTGGTGATATGGCGCAGCGCAATCCAAAACGAGTTGAAATCTAGCTGTATGAGGCTATCAAAAAGCAGCAATCCAGTGAAGCCCGAGGGGGTCGCCGTGCGCACATCAAAGCGCTTGCCGATGGGGAACCAGCCAAGTTCACGGCCAAGCGCAGTCTGAAAGATCATCGCCAGCCAAAATGCGGGGAAACTCACAAAGAAGAGCGCAATAAAGCGCATGATATGATCCGGCACGCGGTTGTGGAAGTAAGCAGAAATAATGCCCGCAGGCACCCCCAGCAGCGACCCGATTATGACGGCCACCAGCGTTAACTCCAGCGTAGCGGGAAAAAAGGCTCGCAGATCGCTCAACACAGCGCGTCGCGAGTAGAGCGATTCACCCCAGTCCCCACGAAAAAGATTCGCCATATAGTTAACGTACTGGACCGGCAGCGATTTGTCCAGCCCAAACTCTTGGCGCAGAGCTTCTTTAATTTGCTCTGTTGCTTGTGGGCCGGCAGCCAACCCAACTGGATCCCCGGGCAGGACGCGCGAAATCGTAAAGGTCAGCAGGCTTAACCCGATCATCAACGGGATTAATTGGACAATGCGACGTAGCGCGTACGATGTTAGAGTCATAAGGAAAAAAGGTGACAAAGAGTGACAAGATAACAAACAACGACAAGACGATAAGATGGCATCGTTTTGAATAATTTATGCTTCTAACGACGTCATCTTGTCATAATAATAGCTGTACACTTTGTCTGTGGAAACTAATTTGATCGACAGTAGATGTATGACTGAATACCTCATCTTTTCATCCTACCAGTCTTTATCACTTTGCCAGTTTTTAGTAAGGGCAACCTTCCATTGTAAGATCTTGGAAGAGGACGGAGAGACTTTCCAGCGGTCGATATTCGTACCCCTTGATGCACTCGTGCATAGAAATGAGCGAATTTTCGGTATAGGTCCAAATGGCTGGTTGATCTGCCGCAATAAGCGTCTGAGCTTCGGCATACATTTCCAAGCGTGCTTCTTCGTCACCCATTACGCGTGCGTCGTCGAGCAGTTGATCAACTGTTTCATTTTGATAGAAGCTGCACGAGTTGAAGCTGCCCCACTGTTCAGAGTGATATTGGTTGTACAAATGGGCATCTGGATCAAGGTAGGCTGGTTCCGTATAAATGTTGATCAGATCCGGTCCGGTAGATGGGTCGGCACAGCTTGCCACCATATCGGGCCAAAGCATGGGCACCATGTTGAGCGTAATATTTAGCTCGGCTAACCCTTCTAGCAGCAACAGACCGATCACTTCTTCACGCGGGAAGTCAGTGACATATACATGATCTAGCTCAAAACCACCATCGGGCCATGCTGATTGAGCGAGGAACTCCTTGGCCTTTTCGATATCATACGTAGGCACCTCTAAATCCTGCACCGCGCCAGGGAAATTGAGTGGCGTTGGACCTTGTAGATTTTGTACGGGAATATCTTGAATCACGGGGATCTGTGGATAGTTCATCGCATGGGCAATAGCCATGCGCACATTCGGGTCGCTGGTATATTCACCCTGCATATTCATCTTGAGCGTATTCACGAAATAGCCGCTATTGTTGTGAACGATATAGCCCTCGGTATTTTCAACCTCTTCGAGATCATTGCCCGCAATAGAATCGGCGATGTGAGTTTCGCCCGCCAGCAGCGAGTTGAGCTGTGTTGGCGCATCGCGCTGAATAACCCAGATGAAGCCATCAAGGTGATTCTCCCCAGGCCAGCCTGCCCAATAATCGGCAACGGCCTCAAATTCATACAGGTTGCCAATCTCCCAACGGCCCTGAGTGAAAGGGCCAGAACCAGCCGCATTTTCTTTGAGGTAGGTCTGACCAAAATCATCGCCGCGATTCGCTTCGACAATGGCCGGATTGACAATAAATAATTGAGTCAACGTACCGATAAAAGGGGCGAAAGGTTGGGTCAGCGTAAACTCAACGGTAAACTCGTCCACAACCTGCGCGCTGTTCTCATCAGCAATGCCTGCCCAGCGGTAGGTTGGTGGTCCCTCAATCTCCAATGCACGGTTAAAGCTATAGACAACCGCCTCGGCATTAACTGGGCTACCATCGTGAAAAACCGCATTATCGTGCAGCGTAAAGGTAAACACCGTGGCATCGTCGTTTACCTCGTAGCTCTCCACAAGATGGGGTTCAGCATTTGGGCCACGCATAATAAAGAGCGCATCATAGAGGCTGAGTAACGCCGCATTGATCGAATAATTTTCGCCCGTGGCAGGATCGATGTTGTCAATATCCTGATTGCCACCATAGAGCAAGATATTTTCTCCGTCGGCGGCAGCTTGGTCACCGTCGGTGGCTGCACTATCCGTAGTAGCAGGCGCAGCACACGCAGCAGAGAGGAGCAGCAGACATGTCGTGAAAAGAAATAAGGTGAATCGAACAGGCTGAACGCGCAGAAGCATAAAGTTTTTCCTTCGTATTTGGTTGGGGGGAATGTGTTGCATTTGTGTAAGACAGTTATTACAGTATCATAGAAAGTAGAAGTGCAGTGTAGCACATTGAGCAAGGATGATGCCAACCGCAAAATTCCTCAAGAAAATCTTAAGTTCGAATCGCTCTACTACTTATACTTTTAGGACTGATGAAGTATGTTTGGGTAAGAAAATGCGCGGTGGGATTGTCATGGTTAGAAAAATAACCAAAAAGGAGTTTTATATTAAATCTTTATCTTTGGACCACAGCAAATGGTTGTAAATCGCTGATTATGCTCGAAGAAATGGGTATTGAATACACAACCACCTTAGCACAGTTTAACGGCGAGCAAAAATCGCCCGACTATCTCCAACTCAATCCAAATGGGCGCAGTCCCACATTAGTCGATCAGCCCAAAGATGGCTCGGAGCCAATCATCGCCTTTGAATCTAATTCAACCAACCCTCACACACGATCCAAAAAACGTGCATCATTACTATAGAAATAGCGAATATCATCCACTTGCCGCTTCATCATAGCCTGCCGCTCGATGCCCATGCCGAACGCAAATCCACTATAAATCGCCGGATCATAACCGCCATTTTTCAACACCACGGGGTGGACCATGCCCGCGCCCGAGATTTCGAGCCAGCCCGTCTGTTTACAGACCCGACACCCATCTCCATTGCACAAACTACACGAAACATCAACCTCGACACTCGGCTCCGTGAATGGGAAATAAGCCTTGCGGAAACGGATCTCGCGCCCGTTGCCGTACATCTGGTTGCCATAGTTGAGCATTACGCCCTTCAGATCGCTCATCGTGATATTCTTGCCCACCACAAGCCCTTCAACCTGATAGAACATCATCTCGGATCGGGTCGTCACATCCTCGTTGCGATAACACTTGCCCGGCAGCATCACGCGGATCGGCTCCGGTGCAAATTCGCGCATCGCCCGGATCTGGCCTGGGCTGGTGTGCGTGCGCAGGATCACCCCATCGTTCTTGGTAAAGAACGTGTCCTGCATTTCGCGTGCGGGGTGGCCCGGCGGGAAGTTGAGCAGCGTGAAATTATTGTCATCCGTCTCCACCTCGGGCGCGTCGTAGGTCTGAAATCCCATCTGCCCAAAGATCGCCAAGATCTCGCGCATGGCTTGCGTAGTCGGGTGCAGCTTGCCCAGCGTTTGCGGGCGGCCCGGCAGCGTCACATCGACCGCATCGGTATCTAGCGTGGCCATCATCTCCACACTCGAAATTGCTGCTTGTCGTTCTTGCAGCGCGCTCTCTAACGCTCCTTTGATCACGTTTGCCTTCTGCCCAACCACAGGGCGCTCTTCGGCAGAAAGTTGGCCCAATCCGCGCAGAATCGTGGTCAACTTACCCTTGCGGCTGAGGTATTCGGCGTGCCATGCTTCGGTTTCGGCACTTGAACTAGCCGCGCTCAAGGCCGCGGTGGCTTTGGTTTGGAGTACTTCTAATTGGGTTACAATGTCGCTCATAGTACAGATTGCCTTTGGCGGTGAAAGAGAACCGCAGATTTCGCAGATTTTTATACGGGATTTGCCCCCCTGAATTTGTGTTCAATAGTTTAACGTAATTTGTGATTTTTTTCTAGTGTCGGGGTGGTTTGGTCGCATAGCCGAACATGCAATGGCGATCTGTAGGGACATGGGCAGAGCGCCCCATCAGTGCGCCATTGCACCGTGATCACCACCACTCTACCCGTGTCCGCACGAACGAATCGACACCGCCACAACCAGTAAAAACCGTTGTTGGATTACCCAATTCGCGCGACAGCAGATCCGTGAATTTGTAATACAATAGGCATTAGTTGACGGCATCGGTGGGTGGCCAGAGGTAACCGTCACCTCCGCCATCCACCGAACACAATCGACAGAAATTGCGAGTTTCCTGCGTCTGATCATATACGTCACGCAGATTCCCCATGATGGTGTTTACTCGTAGGGATATGAGGTCAGCGGTCCGTGACATGACCATAACGCCACTACATCCAGCCGCTGTCCTCGCATCCGCACGAACGAGCATATAATGGCAGTGCGTTTTCGTCAGCGCGGACACGAGAACGGCGGAACGTGATACATTCGCAGTGGCACCGTAATGCCGTGCACATACACGCGCAAAAAATTACCCCTTGACAAAACTCTCTTTTTACCATATTGCATGCATATACATGAAAATTCACCCAAACAACCTTATGGACAAAAATAACCCGCAGTATTGTCTCAACGCCAACCTACGCAAAGCCACTCGTGCCGTGAGCAAGCTATACATGGACGAAATGAAGGAGACCACGTTGCAACGCACCCAGTTCACACTGCTCTCTACCATTTCGGCTATGGGCCAATGCACAATCACAGAACTGTCCAACTTTCTGCTCATGGATCAGACCACCGTCACGCGCAGTGTAAACACGCTCAAGCAGAGTGGCTACGTCGAAATCGGCGCGGGCGAAGACCGCCGAACACGGGTTGTACAATTGACAGATCTGGGTCGAGAAACGGTTGAGGTCACATTTCCCATTTGGCAAAGCGCACAGAGCGATCTGTGGGAAAAATTGGGCGAAAAGAAGGCTAAGCAACTTCTATCATTGTTACAGGAGGTAACCGAGATGTCTCAATAGCATCGACAATTTTTATTTACCATATATATTGGACTTTGGAAAAGAAGAGCAGATCAAAAGGATAAGAATTTGCAAAAAAAGAAGAACTAGTTCAGAAAGTAGTGTATGGAAATCACTCGACACACCGAAAATCTGAACCAGTTCCGAACGACATT
>Ga0209187_1004175_pt1 | contig 11268 bp, 10 predicted proteins | sample BantaG_FD_187430 | JGI IMG/M metagenome (GOLD analysis project Ga0209187, IMG submission 187430) | Marine algal microbial communities from Bantry Bay, Ireland - BantryBay_4 metaG (SPAdes) (version 2) | ecosystem: Host-associated > Algae > Red algae > Unclassified | place: Bantry Bay, Ireland... | reverse complement strand
AGCCTACTCTTCCTCATTTTTTGGCTCCAGCCAGGGAGGATGAAGTCAAAAAACGAGTCGATTAGACTAAAAATTCTTGACCGATTAATGTAAAAATAATTATATCCCAGCACTTATTAGCACTGCGATTACTATTACTATTTATCCCGCTGTAGCTAAAATATAGAATCTCTTTGAGACTTTGTAACTGGAACTGTAGTATTTGAGATTTTTTTTTGGAAAGGAGAAGGATTGGGGGACAGTCTTTAAATAAAAAATAGGCTTGTAATCCCACTGCGGTAAGGCCGATAGAGGAGATCATTTATGTGTTAGGCTTCTGCTTTTGTTAGTATTTCGGTGGATAAACTACTTGTCCTGATCATCCACAAAAAAAGCCCGGCATAAAATGCTGAGCTTCTTTTTGTGATCCCGCCAGGACTCGAACCTGGAACCTGCTCATTAGAAGTGAGCTGCTCTATCCAGTTGAGCTACGAGACCGATTGAATGTGAATTTGAATACGAGTTTGAATTTGAATGAAACTCACTTGGCATAACTGGAAAATACCAAAACGCTCCCTTTCACTTTGCTTTCTTACAAAAGCGACGCAAATTTAAGCTAAAATTCAATAACCTCATAGTAAAAACCATATAAGAAACAGAATCGTTCTCCACAGTCCATATTTTTCCTAATTTTACGCCTAAACTAAGCCTACTATGAGTAAAATTAACAACGTAAAAATCGAAGATAGCTGGAAAAAAGCGCTTCAAAATGAATTTCAACAACCCTACTTCTCAGCCATTAAGACATACTTGATGCAAGCGAAACAAGCAGGCAAGGTCGTATACCCCCCGGGAAAGCTCATTTTCAATGCCTTCAACTCTACTCCATTTGATCAAGTGAAGGTCGTTATATTGGGCCAGGACCCCTATCATAATCCGGGGGAAGCTATGGGACTTTCCTTCTCTGTACCCAGAAGTGTACGCACCCCACCCTCTCTCAAAAATATCTACAAGGAGATGCACAACGACATCGGCTTCGTCATCCCTGACCACGGCGACCTCAGCCCCTGGACCAAACAGGGGGTGCTACTTCTCAATGCCATGCTCACCGTTGAACACAAAAGCGCCGGCTCCCACAAAAAAATCGGTTGGCAGGAATTTACCAATGCCGTCATCAAAAAATTATCGGACGAACGGGAAGGTTTGATCTTTATGCTCTGGGGAAATTTTGCGAAAGGAAAAAAAGAATTTATTGATACAAGTAAACACCATGTTTTAGAAGCGGTGCATCCTTCGCCCCTTGCGGGAAATGGCTTTCAGGGCAGCAAGCATTTTTCGCAGGCTAATGCTCTTCTGGAGAAGCAGGGATTGGGGGCGATTGATTGGGCTTTGTAGTGCCTGTTAACATTGATGGAAACACGGATTGAACGGATTGAACGGATCTGGACGGATTTTTTTCTTTTCTATCGCGCTCGATAATTTATACGTCCTACAACACTACACTAAAAAAATCTGTGTAAATCCGTTCAATCCGTGTCCCATCCGCGGTAGAAGAAAAAGAAAGAGATTACCTCAAGCGATAAGCATAAACACTACTACCATTACCAACCAACAGTACATTCTCACTGTTCTTAAACAACTTCACCACCTCAAACGGAGTAGTACCCGCCAACGGAAAATCCTTAAACTTTTTTCCAAGACCATTGTACAAATTAATCTGACGTTTTGATTCGGAGAACGTTCCTATAAACGATTTCTTCTTGCCGGGGATTTTTACCGCAAACAAATCGTCTGGTGTGTTTTTCAATTTTGTGTCAAACAAATTGACAAAATTATTTTCAGCATCGTAGTAATAACCTTTTAAGTTGTTTCCGCTCAGGGCTAAATAATCTTTGCGGTCGTCGCCTCTCACATCAGAGAAAACAAAGCGTACATCTTTCTTTTCCTGAAGACCCATGTCGAGTTTAAATTTTGCACCACTCAGGTTAACTACATTCGTTGTCCCGCTGCGACCAACGGCAACAATACGCGGAGCAGTATTATGATTGTCATAAGCAGGACTTGATAAAAACTTTTCCTTGAAAGATATTGAATTGAACCGGCGTTGTCCTTCTCTGTCAAAAACATACAGCTTTCCATCCCGGTTTAATGCAACGATGAAGTCCTTACCGCCGCGCTGAAAGTGTTGTATGGGAAACTCTATTTTTCCAACTGCTGACTGCGGACTCCAACCCGGAAGTGGACGGCCCGTTCGCTCAAAACCATATATATTCCCATTCCTGGAAGCAATGAAAAACTTGAATTGTTTGGTGCCGTCAAAATCGACTGCGAGCACGCCATTGGTGGCTTTTGATTGCAATCGGATGGGGAAAGAACCAACGTCTTTGCCTTTGTTATTGACTAGATAAATTTTGCCACCAGTATTGAAAAGAAAGTGATCTTCCTGCCCCTGATAAAAATCCAAAATATTGATACCTGATAATAAAGGGCCATCCAGTTGGCGACTCCAACGTTCTGATCCTTCATTGTTTAAGACGTGGAGCAGATTGGTTTTATCCTGTACCCAAACCTCATTTTTACCAGAAATAGGGTTCTGAAGTACCGTAGGCCCTTCAATTACTTTACCTTTTAGTTTTGTTTTCCACAACACGCTGGTGTTTAACGTAGCTGCGGAAGATTGATGTTGAATGAAACCTTTTATGGCTCCTCTTTTATTGATTTCAATACCTATTGGGTAAAAATTTTCAATGTCTTTAAACTCCTCATTAAGCGCTACCTGAAAATCGGACTGTACCACTGAACGCAATAGTTGCTTTGAATGAGCAGGTTGAAGATGTTGCCAGAAATTAGTAGCATTTGAAATTTTTTCATTGTATTTTAAGAAGGCTGTTTGCTTAGTCAATACCTGACCTGACATGTATTTGTCGATCCAAACTTCTAAGGCTTGTTGAGATTGAGACACCACAAGGTACTGATCAATGCATGTAATAAATGGATTTTTAAATGCAGAAGCTCCCCACAGTTCCGAGTCCAAAAAATTATCTGTCATGATTTGTTTGATCGGATAGGTCATGTATTCAAATGACTTCAACTCCCCTTCTGCTTCTCCAAGTTGATCCAAATAACGATTGGCCTCCTCCATATCATCGATCGCTAAAAGCAAAAATCGTTCGGTATCTAACTTTGTACTATAAGGTTCCGTAATCACATAAGCCAGATGATCCGACAACCAGGGAACAAAGTAGTTGTCAAAAATTTCATTGCTTTGAAAAGCACCACTTTTTGTATATTTTTTTATTGAACGGCAACTCATCCAACTTGCCACCGCTGTATTGTCGGGCAAAATCCGCAGTATCTTAGATCGGTCAACAGGCTTGTTACTCATGATCGCAGACAACATTCCTTTTTTGCCGGCTTTCACTGCCCCATCAAAACGCAGTCCGTCATTTTCAAAAAACAGATCAAGCCCTACCCAACTTTCCCAACGCTGAAACAAGCTCAATTGGTCTTTTCCTTTCCTATTAAAAAACGGAAGCGCCATCATTGCAAGATTCGAAGGTTTGCAATAAACCGTCATCGGAGATCCTTTCTTTGACAAAATTTTCCGATAAGGCAAGTCATTCAGATAGCGGTTTTTATAACTCTTCAACTGCCCGATTCCATCTTCCACCAACAATGGATATTTGCCAATCAACACCAAATTTCTAAACACGCTGAACGACAATGACTGCCCCTCCTTTCCCTGCAAATCGTAAACCGTTTCGTCTTTAAAAACAGATGGGAATACCTGCGTATCCGGGCTTGATTTCAAATAACGTTGAACCTCTAAGGCAACACCCTTTGAAGGTGTCTCTAAAATAAACAGGTAGTGCATTTCACTGGACCCACTATTTTGTAAGGCGGCGATCAGAGGACTTGAGTAGATTAATTTTTCTTTGACAGAATCAGCAGCAATTAAACTTTCCAGAAAAGAAAGATCATTATTAAATAGTTGAAACAAAAAATGCTGATTTAGTTCTTCCCTATAAATCTTTGTATCAATACTATCTATAAGTTGATTCAGGTTTTTCATTTCGAAGAAAAGTCCGGTATTAGCCGGGACAGCTTCGAAAGCACTAATTGGAAAAAAAGGCAATCTGGAAAAAGGATAAGGTTTGAAAATCAACACCAAAATTGACAAGACAATGATGATAATGATGCTTATATTTCGTATGTTTCTCACTGTTTCCTGTTTTATTTAGAAGTAGATGTCTGGGTTCAGGTATTGGAGTGAATTAAAGGTTGGAAGGTTTAAACTATTGAAGGTTTGAAGGACACTCTATACGCGGAACCCGCGACCGTGTATCCTTCAAACCATACAACCTGCAAACCTTTAATTCACCCCTCCTGACTCCTCGCACAAAATAATCATTTTTTTGCTATGAGTAAAAATTTCCTTCGTATTGCTTTCATTTTCGCTTTTTTAGGTGTGGTGCTGGGTGCATTTGCGGCCCATGGATTGAAATCACATTTGAGTGAATACCAAATTAGTATTTTCCAAACGGGCGTCCGCTATCAATTTTATCATACCTTTGCAATCATGGCTACCTGGCTGTTGTCTGCTCACTTGTCGCTAAAGTTGAGCCGCTGGGCAGCCATCTGTTTTTCGATAGGAATTCTATTGTTCTCGGGATCTTTGTATGGTCTCGCTTGTTACGAACTTGTGGGTATAAGCAAAGCAATACTTGGGCCACTCACACCTATTGGCGGCGTGTTTTTTATTGTGGGCTGGATATTTTTGTTTTTGGGTAGTTTTCACAAAAAAGTTTCTTGACTTTGTAATTGGATAATAAATCTGCGCTGTTTATTAAACCTCACCAAATGGGGCACGATATCGGAAGAAGTTTTAGATTACAGTGTATTGAATAGACTTTATTAGGCATTTTTTTGCATAAGTGCCAGGCCATAATTAATTTAAAGTTTAATCGCTCAGCCTGCTCTTCCTCATTTTTTGGCTCCAGCCAGGGAGGATGAAGTCAAAAAACGAGTCGATTAGACTAAAAATTCTTGACCGATTAATGTAAAAATAATTATGTCCCAGCACTTAGGAACCAAATAGAGATTTTTGTTCGAATCGAGGAACACCCGGAACCTGATAGCCATAGCTATCAAGGTGAGCATGTGACGAAGCGTTGAATAAAAAGATCATTTGGATGGCATACTAAATTATTCCTAATAAAGTCTAATGTATACGATGTACCAATGGTAGATTTGAGATGGAAGCATCAGGGCTTTGGAGTGAGTGTCGGGTATATAATGCCTTTGAGTTTGAGTAGTGGGAAGCGGATTCCGAGAGCGTAACTGCCGCAGATCGCTGGCGCGATCTCTTGGATGGGACACAGATCTAACGGCCTCCGTGCTCCTACGCTAAAGCTTCGGCGAAAGGCTCCTGAGAAAGGCTTCGGCGTACACAGACGAACGCAGAAGCGCTGCTCATAACAAACAGATGGTCAATCTAAATAGGTAGATCACGTTTAAAGGCCTTTTGATTTTGATTGAATTTTTGATTTTGATTTAAAAACCATCAGACACACTTAAATGAACACCCTCGCGCTCGATATAATTGACACGTTTGCAAAAAAATCCGTGTTAATCCGTTCAATCCGTGTCCCATCCCGCAATAAAAGGCATTCTAACTCACCTCCGAATCCCATTCCTCCTCTCTCCTATTCTTATACCAAACAAAAGCAACACCTCCAACCATCAGGTAAGGCATGGAAAAAAGCATCAGGATTCCCTTGTTTAATCCTTGACCTGCAGTACCACCTTCATTCAAATTACTTTCTGCCGCCATCTTACACATGGGGCATTGAGCGTTCATTGGAGTGAAACTTGCCATCAAAAGCATGACTGCTACGGCTCCTGCTGAAGCTATTTTAGATATGCGTAATTTCATGATTAAAGTTTTTATAAAGATACTTGAAAAAGTGGGAAGCGGGAAACTCCCTGTAACATTAATCCTCCGCGTTCGAAGGAAAAAAACGGACACCCGACCACTGATACCAGCCCTCTCAATAACACGGCCGCAGCATAAAATAAACAATAGGCCCGGTAATCGCCACATACAACCAAATCGGAAACACCCACTTCGCCATCTTACGATGCTTCTCAATCTGCCCCGTATACGCTCGAATGAACGTAAACAACACAAACGGAAAGATCACCGCCGCCAATACGATATGGGTAATCAGAATAAAAAAGTAGATCGTCCGAATCGTACCATAGTTACAATACAAGGTTTCTTTCGTTGTAAAATGATACACCACATAAAATATCAAAAACAAAGCTGAGAAGACCAAGGCCAGATAATTACATTTCTGATGCGCCGCAATATTCTTTTGTTTGATAAAGTAAAAGGCCATCATCAAAGCAATTGCCGTCATGGTATTCAAAGCCGCATGAATCGGTGGCAAAAAGGAAAAATCAATATCCGTTGGAATTTTCAAAGTAGGAATTCGCATCACCCCTACTAATGTCAGCACCAATACGGTTACGATGCTTGCCGCGATATTTAACTTTTTTGCTAGTGCTTTATTTTCTTTCATTTTCTGTTAAGTTGTTTTATATTTTATTTAAAAGCTAAGATCAAAAGGAGGGCTAATAATTGTGTCTCTATAAATTTGACTGTAAACATCAAGCATTAAATTCATTTCTGATTCATTTCTATAGCGACTTTTAACAAATTCTTCAGTCAATTCTTTTTGATCCGGCATATAAACGATTTGTAAAAACCGCTGTTCATCCTTATTAATTTCGCAATATACACTAAGATCATAGAATGGTTTCATAAACATTGTTTTCCTGGTTTTAGCCTCTATTTTTATGAAAGCACCCGATTTTTTAACCGTCCCATCACTGAATAGAATTTCGTGCTCGCAATCATAGCCATTTAACTCATAACCGAAGAAATGTGGACTTGTAACAAATGAATTTCTATAAATATCCGAAGGGCTTGGAACAAAGAGGTCTTCATTCGTCTCATTAATCAATTCAAACTCAACATTTAAATTCCAAGGCTCATCTTCAGGCCCCTGCTTTACATCTACTATGTTAATTTGCAGGGCATTCATTTTCTTAGCCTCAATATTCTTCACTGATTTGCATGATAAAAAAGGAAAAATAAAGAGTAAGGAAAAAACTAAAATATTTCTCATGTTGTTTTTTTTACTGATTGTCGATGCTTGAGGATGCGGCTGGCACTTCTTTTGATGATAGGTTTCGCACATTCCCATTCCCGTTCCCATTCTCATTCCCATTCCCATTCCCATTCCCATTCCCATTCCCATTCCCATTCCCATTCCGCCGGCTACTTCTCCACCTCCCGACGAACCACCGGCTTCCCCTTCCCTCTATTCGGCAACATCAACGCAATATGCTCGACTAGTCTACCCATCGCCCTGTTGTCTTCAAACGAATAATAATTGCGAATGACATTAGACGTATCCGACAACACAACATAAGGATAATAGCTTTCACCTTCCGTTGAATTAGATGACAACTGGTAAGGTTCTTCTCTGTTCTTCTTTCCGTAGTCTGTTGGCCACTTGTAGCCATTCGCCAGTACCGATTCCATTTTAGATGGATCGCCTGTCAGGAAAAAACATTGCTCTTCATCGGTTAGTCCGCTGGCTTGCGCAAAATTATTTAAGGAAGCAACAGTAGTTGATTCAGGATTGAGGATGTAGAATAAAAAGACGACAACGTCTGTATCTTTAAACTGATCGTAAAGTTTGGCGACCTGGCTAACCAAGAAATCACTTTTCTCAGCACCTGCCTTCATGAAAGAAGAAACCACGATACGACCTTTCACATCTTCCACTTCCAGCACCTGCCCCGTTTGATCCTCTAATGCAAAATCCGGCAGCTGTCCATATTCATGCAGCTCTCCTTTCATCTCCTGGAAGTAGTCCCAACCTTTACTCGTATAAAGGTAAGTACCAATAGGCAACACAATCAATGTAAGAGCAAGTGCCGCCAATTCAATCATTCGCTTTGCTTTCGTTTTGGTGGTTCTTTTTCCTTCCATTGTATTTTTTTTTGACTGTTCAGACTAGGCACTGAAATAAAGGCCGATAACCAGTAAGTTTATGTTCTGCGATCTAAATATGTAACCATAAAAACGGCAAATAGTTGTGTCTTTTAAATGGTCAAAAAGTTGTGTCTTTTACTATTTTCCAATCTTCCACTCTATCTCGGCCGCCAGGACTTTACAGGCTGGCCAAAAACGTGAGTCCTAGGTTCAACTACATACAATTCAGTTAGTTGGTGATCCAGCCAAAACTTGTCCTCGATTTATCGGGATAAATTTGGCGGATACGATTCACGGGCCGAGCAAAAAGCCAAACAAGATCCCATTGAAATTGTCATTGCGATTGCCATTCCGGCCCTGCCGGTAGTACTTACAAAAAAAGCGAGGCCAATGACCTCGCTTTTTTCAATTGCTTCAGATATAGAATTATTTCATTTTCTTGGTCTCTTCCATCGTAGGCTTCTGACCAAGGTCATTCAACTCAATTGCATTCTGCGTATTAAGTTTCGCTCTACTCTCTTTCCAGTAGGAGCCTTCCGTGAAAAAGGCAATCAGTGCCCACACCAAAAGCAGCATCGGCAACAATACTGTCATACGCAACCCTCTGGCCTCATGGCCCATGTGCATAAACTTGTAAACGATGTAGTAAGCCTTGTACAGGGAGAATACGATCAAGCCAACTCCAACTAATACAAGCAGTATATTAACCCCTCCTATGTTTCCCGCATTCTTCGGATGAAACCCAAGGTATCCTTTTCCAAAAAGGGAAATCAATACTTCAACTAAAGTAACCGCAGCTAAAAGCCACATTCCTTTAAAGACTAATTTTTTTGATTCTTCGTAACTTACATTTGCCATGATATACAGCTTAATTTTATTAAGTAATTGGTCAAAAATAATGATAAGTTTTGACTAGATTATTTTTTAGCAGTCGAGGTCGAAAAACGGAGTTACTCCTTAAGGTAACAAGTCTTTTTGTAACGAAGGCTGAGGAGAAAAGGCATGCGCTAAGCGTAGCCAAAGCAAGCAGTCAAAACTTATTGATTATTTTGAACACTCACTTATTATCAGTTAAAGGGTGCTTCGCACAATTAAAATGAAAAGTCTTCAAAATGTATTTCACAACTCGCGTGTTTTCATTTTAATTTTCATTTTAATTTTAATTTTAATTCTATTCTCCCAACCTACAGTAGATAAAACACCAGGAATACAAATACCCAAACTAAATCTACAAAGTGCCAGTAAAGACCAATCTTCTCTACCATTTCATATCCATTTTTACGCTTGACGTAAAGACCAGATGCCGAGTTCAACATGATGATGATCAGGAACGCAACTCCTGAGAGTACGTGAAATCCGTGAAATCCTGTAATAAAAAAGAATAAGGCACCGAAAGCTTTTGGTCCATATTCCTGAAATCCTTCTACCCCATCATTTGTACGATATTTTCTGTGAATGAAGCCTTCTCCATCTAAGTGGAATCCGGGGAAGTTGATACCAACCTCAGGAATAGCATTCATCGCTATAGTCCCTTTCTTAACTTGTTCCTCCACCATGTGATTGGCATCCTTAAGGAATTGCTGCTCCGCAGTCAACTCCCCCCCATGGTCACCATGACCGTGATCATCAGCACCAACATGTGACTTGTGAATAAGGAAACTTTCACCAGCTTCAAATTTATCTCCCTCGCTGGTACTACTTGCACCAGCAGCTGTCATGTAAATACCATCTGCGGTATATGTACCAAATGGATTTCTCGTAAGAGACATATGCTCCGTTCCAATCAGGTTGTTCCACTCCCAGGCCTGACAGCCAAGGAATCCGGCTCCACCTACAATAGTAAGCAGCATCCAAAAGACCACCCCGTTTTTGTTTTCACGATGCCCCTCTTGTACTGCTCGCACCATCGTTACAGACGAAATGATCAGGAGGAATGACATAAAGGTTACAAAGATCAGTGGCAAACCATGACCTCCGAAAGGTGTAGTTGAGAACACAAAATCAGGTACCGGCCATGTTGGGCTACTAAATCGAAGGGTACCATAAGCAATCAAAAAACCGGCAAATGTAAAAGCATCTGATAGTAGGAAATACCACATCATCAACTTACCGTAGCTGATACCAAATACTGGTTTCCCGCCATCCCAGTCTTCCGTTATCGCATGTGAGTCATGCGCATGTACTTCATCGTGTACTGTGTCTGTAGACATTCTGAAAAATTTTAATATAAATATAATTTCGCTTCAGCAAACCATTTTCAAATATGAACTTGAACTTGCTTTAACCTCAACGAAGATTCTATGATTGTTGTGTTACAAAAAGTATCAATAAATAAATCCAAAGAAAATCAACGAAATGCCAATATAATAAGGTCATTTCAAATCGCCTCTTTCGAATTGGTGTAACATAATATTTCAACGAAAAGGCATGTACCATAGCTACTATTAGCATTCCGATACCTCCTATCACGTGAGCTGCATGCACCCAGGACAAAACATATACAAACGATCCCGAAGGATTTCCTGTCAATTCAATTCCCATATCAAGCATTTGCATCCAACCTTGATACTGACAATACACAAATGCAATTCCCAACACAAAAGCCACAGCCATCAGTCCGCGATACAAAACAGCATTGCCTTTCTTAAAGAAAATATAAGAAGCATGTAAAAGCACACTACTCAATATCATCACTCCGGCACTGTAGTAAAACATCGTTGGCATTGCAAACTCCAACCAATTCCCTGCAGCCTGCCGGACAACGTAAGCACTGGTAAAGGCTGCAAACATCATAAAAATACTCACACAAGCTACCAAAAGAGAAAACATCTTCGGGTGTATCTTATTGCGGTGGTTTCTATTTTCAAATGTTGCCACTGATGACATAGTTTATTTTTTTTGAGGAGTCGGGCGTCAGGTGTCGGAGGTCAGTTTTCCCACGATCGCTCCCGTTAAAAGGGAACTGACTCCCGATACCTGATTCCTGTCACCTCTACAATTTATCTAAGCTCAAAACAATCAAAGAAACAGGCAAATAAAAGAAAGAACAAAACATCAATTTTCTAGCTGCATCCCGATCACACTTTTTATATAAATCCCAGCTGTAAAAGGCATAAGCACCTCCTATCGCCAGTAATACAATCAAAGAAATAACGCCGGTAATACCCATAAAATAAGGCATCACAGAAACCAACAACAGCAACAAAGCAAAAATGAAACAT
>Ga0209187_1004174_pt1 | contig 11269 bp, 10 predicted proteins | sample BantaG_FD_187430 | JGI IMG/M metagenome (GOLD analysis project Ga0209187, IMG submission 187430) | Marine algal microbial communities from Bantry Bay, Ireland - BantryBay_4 metaG (SPAdes) (version 2) | ecosystem: Host-associated > Algae > Red algae > Unclassified | place: Bantry Bay, Ireland... | reverse complement strand
GGCCGCAGCAGAGCCGTGCCTGTCAGCGGTGGTGGCGGCGGCGGCGGCGGCACGCGGCGTCGGCCGCGGCCGGCGCGCCGCGGCGGGCGGGCCCACGAGGCCGACCGGTGGGGATCCCCCGGGCAGTCTGCCGCGCAGGGCCCGCGGTGGGGGGCTCTCGCCTGCAAAGCGCAGCGACGGACCGCCCGCCGCGGTGCGGCGCGGCTGGCGGGGGCGGCCGTCGAGCGCCCCGCGGGGATGCATACTGTACGACGCCGCGGTTTCAGACCGTTGGGGTGGGTCGCCCTGGTGGCCACGTCCCCATCCTGATGAAACATCGACGAGCCAAACAGGAGCCCACGCTGTTCAGACTCTTTGTTCACAACAGAGCGACAAAATAGGATGCCCTCCGCTGCATAACATGTGAAGGTGTCAGGCACGAGTCACGAGACTTCTTCGACTTGGCATGGTGCATGAGCTTAGAGGTGCTGGGCAGAAGTAAATACCATCAAGCTTCAATTACACTGCGAGCGCTCAGCTGGAGGTCTCCTTCGATGAACTTTTATCTGACGTTGTCGCGCGGCGTATTCAGCACATACGCACATCCAGTTAAGGCCATTGCTTTCCCGGCCTTCTGGCTACGAGGCCGTGAGGTAGAGTGAGGCGATGAGCTTCCAGGACAGAAGAAGAAATGATGACAATGCAGAAGAAGAAAAGGCGAATTTATTGAGCGTGAGGGTCCCTTTTCCTTTCGCATGGACGGTTTACGTCCATGCCTCTCTGTACGACAAAGAAGCAGAATAATACCCCTTTCCTGGCACTCTCGATCACTCGGAAGGCTGCCTCACAATCCAGCTTACCGCCCGTAACTGGGGGTGTACGACGGCGGCGTGCGGTCACTTCCAAGTAGAGCATCATGACACACGAACTGTTGCACATCAACGTATTGGACACGCAAGAAATGGTTTGTTGGGATGCTCGTGGCCAGAAACGCTTTGGATTGGCAGGTACAGAAGTTGGTGACAAGATGGGCTGCCTCGTCGGCTGGGACGACGTCTCGAGCCGTCGCGATCACATCGTAGGAAGAAGGTGCTTCGCACGGTGGTCAAGACGACGGCGAGTCGGGCACAGCGTTCAACTAAGAGCACAACCACCAACGTCTATTTTTACTGCATACGAACCTCAATTCAGGTGCAACGTGTGACTCTCTGAGTGGTGGGAGAACATATGTGAGAGCACAACCACCAATGTCACCAGTTCACACACGTTGCAAATATTCGTGCCACGTTGTCCACGTGGCGGGGATACGCACAACCTAGCCATGTCGGCGTGCGATCTGCCTTCACAAACGTGCCAGAAGCCACAGAAGGCCTTAAAAACCAGAATGTAATTACAGCCGGATAAACCAGGCGTGGTTCGCACGCTGGTTCGTACAGTGCGAACCCTGCCGCAGAAACGGCTTCTATTCTCCCAGGTTCGCACGGTACGAACCTCTGCGCGAGCCCAAATCGGTGAATTTGGCGCCGAATGCCGCCAATCTGGGCGACGCAGCTCGTTTCAGACCAATTCAAGAGGCTGCCACGTCGCACCCACATCTACCCCGACGCGGGGGCTCGGCATGGCTGTCAAATACCGCTCCTGCACGAGGGCCTCTCTGGCGGGCCCAGACAGACGTACCCTGCGCCGAAATCTCGGTGGAGCACGGAACGCCAGCGAGGCCGACGCAACGGCCCGGTGCTGGACCGACCCTGCCAGTGGATGCATGGCCAGGTTGACCCAGACACGAGGACATCGAGCGGGGATTCCGCGTTTCGTTGATGGCGCAGCAAGCGTCGCATCAACAGCCAGAGAGCAGCCGAGTTTCCTTCTTGTCACGTGGCTCATACGTAGCAACCCGAGACGATGGTTTCTACTGTCACCTGTAGGGGTCGAGGGAGCGCCACGAGAAATATGCGGTGCGCCAGAGCGAGCCGGCGCGCACCCCCTGGACGGACAGGCTCAAGGACAGCTGCAGAACGACAGCGCGACCCCCTCGTCAGCGCCTTGGAGCATGAAAAACGTGAGCTGCGGGGCCGGCGCACTGGTCCGTTGAGGCGCCTGAAGAGGGCAGGACCTATCATGATTGATCCTGTGGCCCTGGGTGCCCGGAAGGGGGTCCGAGGGCCACGGGGAATGCATTATCCCCCCCACAAAAATCGTGGTCTAGACACCGAGGACGGTGGCCTCACTGAGAGGTGACCCGCAATCCGCATCACGACGCCCTGGGCGAGGTCCACGCATTGCTGGATGACGGCTGCCCAGTTCCATTAACCGTAAGGCCGCTGACTGGACAGCCGCCACAGTCACACGGGCGACCCCACCAGTGAGGGCTGGAGGGGCCCACCCCGTCCAAGGGACGTGTGTGGGCCACCCAATCGCAGTTGTCGCGCGCCTGTGTGCACCACCAGCCATCTGAGGCACCCCTCCACAGAGAGGCCATGGGGAGGGGGGGGCGGTGTATAGATGGATGGTACCTGAGACAGAGCTGCCGCGATGGGCACCGCACCGCCGCGGTCGCCACGGCGGTCGCCACCGCCACCGCGGTCGCCACCGTCGCCACCGCCACCACCGTTGTCGCACTCCCATCGCTGCGCTCGATCGCCCGCCTGTGGTCTTTCCCCCTGCCCTCGCCGCCCTCCCATCGCCCGACCACCAATATGGGCTCCGATCCTACTCCTCGGCGCTATGCAGCGGCCTCTCCGTCACCGCCGTCTACACCCGACTCTACGACGGACGAGGAGGCCGCTGGAGATGGCAACGCGTCGGCGGACGAGACCGTGGCCGCCGTATTGGCCGCGAGGTCTGTGTCCGTCTCCACGGCATTGCGCCTGCGCATCGGCGGCACCAACCGGCCCCGTGCGTACGTCGGCTCGGTGCCCGGCCGCCGCGCCAACCGAGATCGGGACTTTGAGGGCGGCATGCGCCGCATCATGGCGGACTACTTCGGGCTGGACGGCAGCGAGCCCGTTTATGACGAGGCGACTTTCGAGCGTCGCTTTCGAGTGCCCCGCGTCGTTTTCGAGCGCATCTATGCGGACATCAAGGAGGAGCCCTTCTGGCGCCAGACGGTCAACGCAACGAGGCGTCCACAGGCGTACGCCTTGCAGAAGCTTGTGGCCGCCTTCCGTGTCCTCGCGTTTGGCGAGACGTATGACCGAGCCGACGAGTACGTCCGGCTTTCCAAGGCGACGATTGAGATATGTGTCAAGAAGCTGCTTGACTTCCTGAACACCCGCTACGAGCCCGAGTACCTCCGCCAGCCGACCAAGACCGAGCTGAACACCATCATGGAGCGCAGCGCCGCTAGGGGCCTACCAGGTTGCATCGGCTCCTTGGACTGCTCCCACTGGGAGTGGCGGGGGTGCCCCAAGGCCCTGGCGGGTCATTACATGTCCCGGAAGAAGCGGCGCGCCATCGTACTCGAGACTATATGCGACCATGACCTGTACATCCACCACCTCTTTGTCGGCGCACCTGGATCCCACAACGACCTCAACGTGCTCGGCCAGTCCCCGCTTTTTATGGACATGATGGACGGCACCTGGCCGCCCAAAGACCTGCCGTACACCGTCAACGGCCGCACGCGCATGATGCCCTACTACCTCACGGACAAAGCCTACCACAAGTACCCTGTGTTTCTCTCGTATTACGCAAAGCCAGTCACCCGGAAGCAGCGAGTCTTCAATCGCCTCCAGGAGGCAGTGCGAAAGGACGTGGAACGCCTGTATGGTGTGTTGACGTCAAGGTTCCATATGCTGCTGCGGCCATCGAGATTCACGACCGTGCCGCAAATGATTAAGGCAGTGAAGGCGATGGCGATTTTGCACAATATGATCGTGTTGGAGCGGCGGGGCCACTTTTTGGGCAACCGGCGCGTATCTGCCGCCGCCGCTGCGCGTATGGGCGGTGGCGGTGGCGATGACGGTATGGGGAGCGGTGGGGTAGGCGGTGGGGTCGCGGCCCCGCCCACCCCTGGCTCTGCGGCCGCTGGGGGTGACGACCCGGTTGGTCACGGCGGCGGTGCTGGGTACGGCGGCGTCGTGCATACGCAACTCGAGCCCCTACCCGGGGGCTCGATGCCCGATGTACGCATTGGGACGGATCCTCCTCCCGGCTCTTTCCTGTTCTTTTTGCAAGCCAGGGCGGCATTCACGGATAATGATGAGTTTGTGACGTTGCGGGACGACTTGGCGGAGCATGTGTATGGAAAGCGTGGCGAGTACCTTGCGCCTTACTTGTAGCGGGGAGTGACCTGGACATGGGAGCATATATGTGAGGTGCTGTAGGAGAGGGGTACAGCGTCGACCACTTGGAATGGTTTTTTTTCCCTTCGGGTTTTTTTTTTCCTCGAACTGTTTTCTTTCTGCGTCTGTTGCTAGTAAGGGCCGCCACCGCCGAGGTGGGTGGCACCTCAGCGACCAGCAGGTCAGGCCCTTGAAGGTGGGCGGCTGCGACGGCCCAGGTGCCGGCTGCCGTAAACGCCGTTGGTGCGCTGGGCGGCCAGCCAAGGAAAGGTGGGTTGCGACTGAGCAGCTGTCCATCGGCCGCCTCAAAGGTGGGAGGCGCCACCCGCCACCGCGACGGCTCATGCCCTTGAATTTTTTTCCTACCAGAGCGGTCGCCGAGTGGCAGGCAGCGGCACCCGCCTCGGTGGCGGGTGGATGCCCCACCCTCGGCGGCCGATACCTTATGTGCCTTAGGCGCGCTGCCTTAGGCGCGCTGGGCGATCGTCCGCCGGAAGGCAAATAGCTGCACCCGCGCGGGCGGTTGCTGCCGGCCGCGCCTTCGGTGCGCTCTACAGGCGGTCACCGAGAGGCGGGTAGCTGCACCCGTGCTGCCGACCGTGCCTCCGGTGCACCGTACAGGTGTTCATCGAGGGGCGGGCGGCTGCACCCATGCGGCCGACCGCGTCTTTGGTGCAAGTTACAGGCGGTCACAGAGGGGCGGGTGGGGGCACCCACCTTTGTGTTAACTTTCTGACCAACAGCGTAGACTGGAGGGGCACGGCGCGGAGGGGGCAGGGGCAGATTGAGGGTGGGTTGGTGGGAGGCCAACCTGAGGTCGGAGACGGCTGCCAATGCAAACATGGGGCTGTGCGCACGGGGGCGAGAAGTTGTTATCCAAGGCGCCCATATGTGCTCGTTGCGTCCTGCATGGTTTGTAGGAAAGCCCCCGCCAGAAGGCGGGGACAAAACCCTTTTTCTTTTTTCTTTTCCCACCTACACACACACGTACACACACACGTACACACACACACACACACACACGTACACACACACACACACACACACACACACACACACACACACGCACGAACACACACACGCACAAGCACGCACACGCACGCAATGCTCGATACCCAAGCGACAAGGACGCCCAGAGTGCAAGCCAAGCACCCACAGGTCGAGCAAACAACACACACACAAAAGCAAAGCGCAGCGCCCCCACGCCCAACGGCCAGCGCGTCACCGCCACACACAAACAAAAGCACAAACACAAGGACAAACACAACAGAATGCAAGGCAGGGCAGAGCGCGAGCGCGCCAATCCGTACGAGGACATCTGCGCAGATCAAAACGCTCCTGTCCCGTCGTCCTCCTGCCCGGCGTCACCCAGCGCCAAGCCCGACAACTCGTCGTCGATGTCGGGCACGTCCCGGTCGTAGTCCTCGTCGGCAGGCCCGCGGCAGCGCGACGGCGGCACGCGGCCCTTGATGGCGGCACCGCCCGGCCCGCTAGTCAGCGGGCCAGAACAGAGGTAGTTACGGAGCTTGGTGGCCTGCGCGTTGGCGCCGCGCTTGGCGTCGACGATGCGCTTGGCAGCCTCGCGCGCGTCGCCGTCCGCGTCTGCTGCAACGTGGCCGTCCATCTCCGGTCGCGAGGCGACCGGCATGCGGGCGCCCCGTCCCGCCGAGTCGTCGCTGCTGATGTTTATCACAGCGGCGACGCCAGGACGTGGCTCCACCACCGACGAGGTGCCGCTGCTGATGCAGATTACCGGCGTGGCCGCCGGTGACACGAGCGGCGGCAGCACGACGACGTGCTCAAGCGGGCGCGGTGGGCGGGGCACGCGAAGCAGAGGACCAGCCGGTGTCGCGCCAGCAGCGGGACGCGCACGTCCGGTTGACAGCGTCGGCGGTAGGGCTGGCTGCGGCGACGGCGGGGGAGGAAGCGGCGGAGGCGGCGGCGGCGCCGGCGCCGGCGCTTGCGGCACCGGCGGCGGCAGCATTGGCATCGGTGCCCGCAACGATGACCCTGTTGTCGCCCGCGTCGAAGCCGCCGCTGCTGAGGCGCGCGCCGACGCCATGGTTGCCGACGGCGTTTGCGATGGTGAAGCCACCCGCCCCGGCATGTACCGGCGTCGCGCGGCCGAGGCCGCGTTGGAGTCTTCTGAACAGTTGTTAGGGTGTGCGACGCGGCGCGGCTCGGCCGAGGCCACCGCACGGTTGTTGACGTTGTTAACGCGTGCCCGCCGCGCCTCGGCCGCCTCGGCGCCAAGCAGCCGCTGCTTGGCGCGCAGCATGCGGCGCTGCGACTCCGCCGCCACCCACAGCCGGGTGTCTTCCGAGTCCCGCATCCAGCGGGAGAAGTAGAAAGACTGGTCGACGCGGTCGTTGGCCGCCTCAGCCAGGGACCCGAGCGTGCGCGCCATCGACGCGCAGTCCCGCTGCATAGAAAGCTCTACTGAACGGGTCGCCTTGGCCCGCTTGGTGCCGATAGGGATGGCTTCCCACTGGGGTGCCCGCCACGGCCCTCGGCCGCCGTCTCCACAACGCTCCTCCTGCTCATCATCATCTTCCTCCTCGGCGCCCTCACCGGTGCCCGAGTCGCGGTGCTCGCGCACGCGTGCCGACGCCGACGTTGGTCCACGACCACGCGGCGGCGGCGTGGAGGTGGCGGCGGCCGCTGCGGCCGCGCCACCGAACTTGTCCGACGAGCGGAGGATACGCCAGCCCGGAATCCAGTCGGCGGCGTGGAACCCGCGCCCGCGCGCCCGCCCCTGCGGCTCCGGCTCCTCCGGGTCATGGTCAGGGTTGGCCCGTGCCGCCTCGTACGCGTCGCCTGCGTCGAGCTCGGCCTCCGCGGCACGGATAACATCCTCCTCCGACAGGTGGCCCGTCAGGTTGCGGCGGTGCACCCGCGCATAAACGGCCGCAAACAGCTGCACGTTCTTAAACAGGGTGTACCGCATAAACCGGACGATGGCGGCGGCCGACCGCGGCAGCCACCCCGCCGGCAAGTCGAAGCCGCGGCGGTACGCCTCGACGACCGCCGCATAGAACTCGCCGCTGGTCTGGTCCGTCCCGATGATAGGGTCCCGACTCACCGCCAGCCACGCCCGGCACAGCGCCATCTTCTCCGCGTGGGACCACGAACGTCCGCGCCCTCGGCCGGAGGCGCCATCATCCTCTACTGCGGCGCCATGACCTGCACCAGAGCGGATGGCGCCCCCTCGGCCGTTCCGTCCGCGAGAGCGTCCGCGGAGGCTCCCCTCGTCCCGACCTGCCGCCGCACCGCCCCCGGCAACGCGCCGCGCCGCCAGCCACTCCTGGTACGGGGACCTCCCGGCCTCATTGGCGGGAGGCAGGGACTCGACGGCGTCGTCGACGGGCGGTGATTCGCTCGCGCCGCCCCCGGTGGGACTGTGCACCCGCGACGCCCGCTCGCGGCTTGCGCGCGTGCGCGCCAGCCATGCCTGGAGCTGCGCTCTCGGCAACTCGACGGCGGCGTCCAAGTCCATTGGTGCCTCCCTCCCAGGCTCCGCTGCAGCCGCCGGGGCCGGCGCCGACGCGACGTCGTCGACCATCAGCTCCCCCACGTCCATGTACCCGCGCGCCTCCGCGTCCACCTCCATCGATTCCGCCATCCGCGCGGCCGCCTCGGTGGCCGCGACCGCGCGGGACGCGGCCAACGCGGCGTCGACCTCCATCTGCTCCGCCCGCTCAATGCGCTTGATGCGCTCATCACGCTCCTGCGACTGCTGGCCGATGACGTCGCCAGCGTGGGCGCCGCGGCAAGACGCGGCCCGGCGCAGGGGACGGATCTCATCACCGAAAAACCCGTTGTCCGCGGCACTCGTCCCCGAGGACTCGTCCACCGCCGACCGAGCCATCATCGCGGACCGAGAGGAAGCGTACTCGGCGCTGGACTCGGCTACGCCAGCGGTCGTGGAGGTGGGTTGAGGGAGGGGGAGGGCGCCGCGCCCAGCGATGCCGCCGTCGCCGTCGACATCGTCGCCGTGCACGCCGTCAAAAGTGACGCGACGACGCCCGACAGCGGCTCTGTCGTCCTCGTGACGATCGCCGCGCCCGCCTGGGCCGCGACCGACTTCGTTGCGCCCGCCGTCGCCACGCACGACGTCGCCGCACACGACGTCGTCGCGCCCGACGTCGCCGCGCCCGCCGCCGCCACCGTCGTGTCCAGAGCGGGCGGTGCCGAGGTGGGCGGTGTCGAGTCGGGCGGCGTCGAGGCGGGTGGAACGGCGGCGGCTGCCGCCCGGGTCAGAGTCTGCCGTGCCGGCAGTGCCGCAGGACCCCGAAGTGGCGCCAGGAGCGGCAACAGCAGCGGCGGTGGCGGCAGCAGCAGGAGACGCGGCGGCTCGGCGCGCCGACCGCCGTGCGCGTACGGGGACTGCACGGGCCCTGGCGTCAGGCTCGGGCCTGCTGACCCCGTCTCGGTCGGCGTCCTCGAGGGCTGCAGTGGCTGCGGCAAGCATCGCCTCGGTGTAGGTGCGCTTGCGCCCCCCCATGGGACCGCCGGTCCTTGCCGCCACGATGTCGACGCCTCCACGCTGGTCCCCACCTACACCTGCCCCGCCGCCAGCTGGGAGCACTTGGAGCTTGGCGGGGGCGCCGTCGGGTACCCCCAGCCGGCAGGTCGGCGGGGGGGGGGGCTCGGCTGCCGTCCCGGCCCGGCTCGGCCGCGCCGGCCACAGCGTCCCGCCCAGTGCCGGACGCTCGGCGCTCGCAGGGGCCCTGGCACGACGTCTTCTTGAGGGGGTGAAGTCCACGGGCGATAACGGCGCGGGGGGGGTGACGATCGAAGCGGGGGTCGGGAAAAAGGAGAGAACGGGTACGAGGCTGTCGCCGGGGAGTGCCGCCCAGACCACACTCCCCCGGCGAGCGGCGGCGGTGTACGCCGCCGCTGCCGGGAAGGAGAACGTGCAGCCCAAGGGCAGGGGCAAGTCCAGTGGCAAAGCGGGTGCTGCGGCGACCCCAACGCCTGGTGACACACCGAGCGAAGGTGACGCTGCCCCCGGCGCCTCTGCCCCTTGCTTATATAGGCGGGAGGCGCCCCGCGCCACCCCCCCTGCATGCACGCCCAGCCCACTCAACCCGTCCGACCCGCCTAGTCCGCCCAGCCCGCCCGAGAACCACCCAGCCCGCCCAAAGAGCACGCAGAAACGCCCAGGAGCCCCCAGAGACGGCCAGCCCCGCCGCACAGCCGAGCCCACTGGGCGAAGGTGACGCCCGGCGGCGCCCGGAAACGCCCGGCACTGCCCGGAAACAGCAGCCAGCAGCAGCCAGCAACGCCCAGCAGCACCCAAAGGCGGTCACGCCCGCCACACAACCGAGCCCGTAGGACAACGGCGACGCCCGGCAACGCCCGACAACGCCTGTCAGCGTCAAGCAACAACACCCAGCAGCGCCCAGCAACGCCCAGCAACGCACCGAAGCGGCCCGCAGGAAAAAAGTGGCTGAGAAGCAGCGCCTGGCGGGCCCATCAGCGCCAGCCCGGCGATGCGAACCCAGCAACAGCCACCCACCAGCGGCAACCCACCAGTGTCGGGCGGGAAACCACCGCCCACGGCGACTCCAACGGGCCTCCGTCACTCTCGCTGGAACGGACACCGCCAAGGCGGTTCGGCGGCAGAGTTGGGCGAGCGGGGGCGGGTGGGCCGGCCAGGAGCCTGCGTCGAGCAAGGAGCTTCCCAGAACCCGGTGCAATCCTTTCTCTCCCGGGCGGCGTGCAGGACGGCTTCCGGCGACCGTGGCACAGCCAACCATGTGCCGAGTTGCGAGATTTCAGCCTCACGTGGCTGCAGGGGTGCTCAAAATCTCGATCGTCAGGCCCCTCGCCAGGCGATGCCTGACAGCTGCAAAACTCGAAGCGCAAGAGACCACCTTCGAGCGGGGTACTGATCCCCGCTCGACCTTCTAGAGGCGTGCCGTGCCTCCTTTTCTGACGGGATGGAGGCTCCAGTCGCCGCCAACGTCGCGTGCGTCAGAGAGCACGCGCGTGCGGGACTCGGCGACAGCAAGGCACTGTCCTCGCCACAGAAGACAAATTCTCCGTGCGGGGTCTCTTCGGACGTGGCAGGTGCCACGCGTCGTCCCAATTTGTCTCTAAATCAATATATCTGCGTGTGACAGCTCTGAATGTATCTCTGAATATGCTGCGTGTCACGGTATCCCACCACCTCCCGACGCGGGCGTGCCTGTCTCTCCAGTCAACTGTCGCCGTTTTGACAGCAGCCGGGCTGATTCCGACTCTTCTGTCCTCCTCCAGCCCCTTCACCTCTGTTCGCAGGTTGTATGTGAACGATTTCTCCCACCCATGCCAAGCTCCAGTCTGCCTCGTTGAAAAATATGTAGCCCCCGTGTTGAGGTAAGTCCCCTCGGCCCGGGGTCCCGATCGGCCTGAGATCTTCGAACAGCCTTCACATATGTTCTCCCACCACTCAGAGAGTCACACGTTGCACCTGAATTGAGGTTCGTATGCAGAAAAAATCGACGTTAGTGGTTGTGCTCTGAGGGTCATTCTACACCACGCCGAACGCCCCGAACGTCCGAACGCTGAACCGCCATATCGACATCCCATTGGCCAAATATCCGAGTCGAGGCCACGTCGCAAGAGAGGCGTTCGGGACAGTTCGCGTCCATGAATCGGTCCCAAATGTGTTTCAAGCCTTGTGGCCCCCTCAATTGATGGTTATTGGTGTTTCATGCCACGTTTTCACGCCTAGGAGCGTTCCACACTGACATTCGAGTCTGTGGTCGAAACAGCTCGACGGCGGCGGTCGCCACAGGCGCTTAGGTCCGCCCATCACGCGTCGGCCTTGGTGTTTGTAACTCTGTGCCGCACGACGTGCAGTGTCTCCTCCCCACCTACAGCACCGCGTAGCCGATAGCTGCACGCGGTGGCGTGCACGCGCCCCGCTCCCCAGCCTACGGCCCCCCCTCCCCGAACCATACGGTTCGTGGACCATGGACAACGCAATGCAAGCCGCACACCCCCTCCCCCCCCCCCCC
>Ga0209187_1004172_pt1 | contig 11274 bp, 8 predicted proteins | sample BantaG_FD_187430 | JGI IMG/M metagenome (GOLD analysis project Ga0209187, IMG submission 187430) | Marine algal microbial communities from Bantry Bay, Ireland - BantryBay_4 metaG (SPAdes) (version 2) | ecosystem: Host-associated > Algae > Red algae > Unclassified | place: Bantry Bay, Ireland... | reverse complement strand
TCGTCGCAAAAACGATGTGCTTTCTGAATTGCCAGAAAAAACGGAAGTTACGCTACTAGTAGAACTCTCTGAAGAAGAGCGTTCCTTTTATGAAGCCTTGCGGCGAAATGCCCTTGAAAAACTGGCCACCCTCGACGAAGATGGCGGACAAAAACGCTTCCAAATTTTAGCCGAACTGATGCGGATGCGACAGGCAGCCTGCCATCCAAGACTGGTGATGCCGCACTCCAAAATTCAAAGTTCAAAAATGGAGTTGCTGAAGCAAACCGTCTCTGAATTGATAGAAAACGGGCATAAGGCACTTATCTTTTCGCAGTTTGTAAAGCACCTTCGCCTCATTGAAGAATGGGTGCAGGAAGAAAATATTTCTTATCAATATCTCGACGGTCAAACTCCATTACCCAAGCGAGAAAAATCCATCAATGCCTTCCAGGAAGGTACAGGTGATTTGTTTTTGATCTCCCTAAAAGCTGGAGGTGTAGGTTTGAACCTAACGGCTGCTGACTACGTTATTCACCTTGATCCCTGGTGGAATCCGGCGGTGGAAGATCAGGCGAGTGACCGTGCCCACCGAATTGGTCAGAAGCGCCCGGTTACGATTTACCGACTGGTCAGTGAAAATACGATTGAAGAAAAAATTGTTCAGTTGCACGCAGATAAACGAAATCTTGCAGATAGTTTGTTGGAAGGAACGGAGGCGAGTGCTAAGCTTTCTGCTACTGATTTGTTGGCTTTGATTAAGGGGGAATTTTAAGCGCTTTCCTGCTATCTTGATGGGACACGGATTTGACGGATTGAACGGATTTACACGGATTTCCCTTTATCGTGAATAGTTTACGACTGTAGGAAAACGCATTCTCTTACGTTAGTGGGTTTCACCGAACTACGAAAAAAAATCCGTCCTAATCCGTTCAATCCGTCAAATCCGTGTCCCATCAACGACCAAGGAAATCCACGAAATAAACAACCATGTTCAGAACACAGGCAGTCAGGACATTCCTGATAACTTACCTTTCAATATTGTTGATATGGAACATCTTTGTAGCCATAGCTTTTGGAGAGCTGTGGTCAGTGGTGCCATTGGGTTTACAATTTTTTATTATTGCTTTGATTGTCATTGAGCATAGCTGGACGGCTACGTTTTTGCGTACCTGGGTGATTGTGTTTGTGATTGTCGCTCAGGGGCTAAAGATAGGTGCGAAGATACTGGCGAGTTTGAATGGGGAACTGGAGTATGTTACTTCGCCGATGTTTTATGTGGGTGTTTTCCAGTTTTTGATGGGCTTTGTTATTTTGTATTTGGCGCGGGTTTTTATTCGGGAGGGGTGAAATTTTTTTCCTTCTTTTGTGATGGGACACGGATTTGATAGATTGAACAGATTAGGACGGATACTTCGACTTCGCTCAATCTCTATCCCATCACTAAAGCGGGAAATCGAAATTTCAAAACCTCACTTCTCCATATTTAAATACCAAAAGAAACAGGACTACTAATCGGGCTATAACCTCCATCAGTAAAATTAGCTTTTACTTTATAGGAATACGTTTTTCCATTTTTCAACTCATCATCATCTAAAGTATATGTGTTTATGCTTCCTTGCTGTGGTTGAACATCTCCTCCTTCAACTAACACTGTTTTGTATGTTCTGAACGGACCTCCATTTAAGCTTCTATAAATAGTGAAATCGTGGAGACCAGGTAAGAAAGGATAATCCCAGCTAATACTACAAACCCCTGCACTTCCTTGAAAAGAATAAGGTGTTTGTGAAATTTGAGGACCTAAGTCTAAATTATATGAAAGCGTCCCTATGGAATCTCTTTCACCGTTATCGATAGGTTTAACTTTTATAATTTTTGAACTCGTGACTAAATCTCCTTCATCAAAAGCCAGACATCTATACTCACAAACATATGAGGAACTTGGAGGGTTGTCCATTAAATTAAAATCTTCTTCTCCTATTTCATAAGTCCCAAGGCTTGTCCATTCCACTTCATATTCAGTTTTTCTTTGCAACTCATGCCTAACCACATCATTTGACGAACTTGCTCTCCAACTCAATCTAACCGCATCTACTATAGGGTCTGCTTGTGTAATCACAGGTGCTGACGGTGCAATAATATCTGGTCTTGTTGCAGCACAAACTTCTGAGAAGTCTGAAATATTATGACGTTTATCAACCGCTCTTATTTTATAATAAACTGTCTCGCTTAAATTATTTAGAGTAACCTGATGGACATAGGAACTAGTTTTAACCCAATGAGGAGTAACCTGCGAAAATTCTCCGGTTTCTTGGTTTTTAAAATAAACTCGATAGCCCATTAAATCTGTCTCTGAATTATCGTCCCAGTTTAAGAGAACATATCCATTCATGTCTATCTCTCCTACAATGTTTTGAGGAGGAGAAGGAGGTGTGATATCGTTTATTTGACCCAAAAAGGCCAATGATCTTTTCTTATGACCATTAATATCATTTGCCTCTATTTTATAATAATTAGTTCCTTCCGGATTAGTATCAGTCCAGTTTCTTGTTGCAGCTCCTATCAAGGAATTATTTATTTTCGTAAAAACGCCTACTCTACTGTTTGACCGAAGAATATTAAATCCATTTATTTGGTTATTAAATGCATTGTCAAAAGCCCAATTCAAGTTTAAGCTACCTTGATTCTGTTCCACTACTTCTACAATATTTGGATGAACAGGTATCGGGGCTGCTTTACCTATTACATGAACAGTATCGGATGGAGATCCTAATATACCAAAAGTAGTACTGCCCATAATCCTGTAAACATAAGTAACTCCATTTTGCTCTAATGAATCAGCAAAAGAAACATGATCAGAGTCCGCTTCATCAGAGCCTGTAGAGATTAATGGATAATCATTTACTCTTGAAAAAGTAAGTCCGTTATCTGTTGATTTCTCAACATAATAACTAGAATATAGCTCTTGCTGTTGATTTTTTTCCCATGTTAAATGAGCCATTAAATCACCTCCTATTCCTTTAGGTTTAGCTGGAGGTTCAAGGCCTTCCTCTGAGCCAGCCGATATTGTAACCCTTCCTTTCTCATAGCTATTGTCAGAACCATTCTCAATAAACGTTACTTTGTAACTGTATTCATCGCCAGAAATAACAGAATCATCCACAAACCCTAAACCCATAGCTAGAGCAATTTCTAAAGATTGATCAGCAGCTAATAGACTAAACCCAAACCTTGTTTCATTTTCTCTATTTACATTATAAGCCGTCATGACATCTGTCTCCGTTAGGTTATCTACTAAAAATCCTTCACCGTGAATGGCTCCGGCTGCGACCCCTGCCAATTCGTTTTGATTAGCTAAAGACTCCCAATCAGCCTCAGGTAAAGGCAAAAATAGCTCTCCTAAAACAACTTTAGAATTATGTCTATCCAACAATGGTAAGATTACTCCATTTGAAATATTTGTATATCTTTCAAGCTTAAACCCGTGTGTAATTCCGTAGCTCCAAGATTTATAATCTGTTGGAGCCCAGCGTACAATTATTGAATCTCCGATTGAAAGAGCTATCACTTTTACACTAAGTGTATCACTAGCTTGAGTATTTACACCAATTAGCATTAAAAACAGAACCAAAAACTGTCGAAAAACCGAAGGCTTCATCATTGTTATTATACTTTTGTAGAAATTGCTTAAAGACTTTGCTAAATAATCAGCTTAAACAAAACCTTCATTTAGCCTGACTATTTAGAAAAGAAAATTTTCATTACTATTTCAAATATATACCAACTCAGTCTTATTATTTGAGACGGAAAATCAATTTATCCGAATAATTCGCTTGCTTACACTTTCTTGCTTGTGTTTTAATTGAATAAAGTAAGCTCCCACTGGAATTTCATTTAAATCAATTATCTGACCTGAAGTAACAATTCCCTCATCTACAATTTGACCGTATAAATTGAGTACAGCATATTCCATCTGGAATGTTTCCTCAAACTTTAAGATTACAGCCCCAGTAGTAATCGTAGGATATACTTCAACTTGACTTAGGATATATTTATCTTCTACTCCTTCTGTAAAATCTACCAATACCAATCCTTCAGAAGTGCAGTCATTCGCGTCAGTAACTGTAACTATATAATCTCCCGGTAATAAGTTAACAGCAGTAGACGAAGTTTGAGCAGGAATTGTATTCCATAAATAAGTATAGAATGGAGTTCCTCCATTAGGAACAACTGTAGCAGTACCATTAGCCCCGCCACCTGTAGATGGTGTTGCATCAAGGGATAAGACTATTTCAGTAGGTTCATTAATGACGATTGAGTTGGAGGATGTTGCCCCATTGGCATCAGATACGGTTACATCATATAGTCCTGCTACTAAATCCGTAGGATTATTTCCAACAACTCCAGCCACATTCCAGACATAGTCGTATGGTCCTGTTCCTCCCGAAGGTGTTACCAATAACGCTGCAGTTGCGTCTCCATTACACAGAATATCTGCCGTTTGTTGGATAGTTGATGAAACCGGGAGCGCTTCGGGATTATAACTCCAAAGTTCTCTTCCAATTGTACCATCATCTGCCAAAAAAAGAGCTGTTCCATTCAAATCAATTAAATGTGATGGTCCGGAGTCAAATGAGCCAGGATTTATATCTCCTATAATATTCGTACCTGCTGTAGTACCATTGCTTTCCCATAGTTCAAACCCTGTTGAAAAATCTTCCTTCGCAACAAAAACGAGCCGATCTCCAAGACTTATCATTTCTCTTTTTAAAGCAGTGATATTTCCAGAAAACGCTCTTATTAATTCTGTTCCTCCTGTTGTTCCATCTGTTTTCCAAAGTCCATCTCCAACTGCATCATCAAATCCATAAAAATACACTTCGTTATTGAATATAGTCAGGCTTAATGGGGCTTCAGCTTGAAACCCATCTGTAAATGCTTTTAAAACAACGGTACCTGCTTCTGTGCCATCACTTAACCATAAATCTTCTTCATTGTCCGTTGTATTGGTTGCAAATAATAAGTTCCCATTGTAGGAAAACAATAAATTTTCGTTGTTACTAAAAGACGAAGCTGTTCCTGGTTCAAGATCTTTTACTAGTTCTGTGCCGACTTCGGTACCATCTGTTTTCCAAAGTTCTTTCCCATTATCCAGATCGGTAGCAGTGAAGAACATTGTATTTTCGACTACAGTCATGTCTGAAGGAGAACTACCAAATGTCGAACTGCTTATATCTTTTAACAAATAGGTTCCAGCTTCTGAGCCATCACTTCTGTATAGTTCAGTTCCAGTTACTCCTCCATTAGCACTAAAGTAAAGAATGTCGTTCATAACTGTAAAACCTCTGGGAAGGGAAGAATTTGAACCTGCCCACAAATCTGTAACTATAGTAGTACCAAGTTCTGTACCATCTGTACGCCAAAGTTCTTCGCCATTTGTAGCTTCAAAAGCTGAAAAGTAGGCATAATCTCCCATGATGGTCATGGTATTAAATGAAGAAAGAATTGCATCTGCATTTCCTGGATTAATACCCTTAACTATAGACGTCCCGGAGGCTGTTCCATCGCTTTGCCACAGCTCTCTTCCATTTTGGCTATCCTCTGCAAAAAAGAGTAGTTGATTGTTCAATACAACTATGTCAGAAGGGATACTACCACCAGAACCTGCGAAAATATCGAACACCATTTCTGTACCTGCAGTTGTACCATCACTTTTCCAAAGTTCATACCCATTTATCCCATCATCTGCGGTGAAATACAACATGTCATTAAAGAGGGTGTAATCTGTTGTTTCGTTTAATGCGTATGAGCTGCCACTCCCTTCATTTATATCTTTTACTAATGTGGGTTGCGCGGTTAAAAATTGGTTCAGTAAAAAAGTAAGGAAGCAAAGTGTAATTATTTTTTTCATAATCAGGTTTTAAATATAATTGTGTTTAAGTTATACTTACCCCAGCGGGTAACAGGAAAAAACTAATAGGCTTTATAAATTAACGGACCTTTTTCAATAATTTTTTTAAAGGCATCATTATCAAGACAGTTAGTATCCATACTACTGAATATCCTAAGTTTGGATCTGGAGAACAAGTCACCTTCAAATATTGTGTTATCCGTACACTTTAAAAACTCTGGATCTTTTTTAGCAAGATTCGTATAAATTTCTTTAAGCTTAGAGGATACACCAGCGCCTTCATAGTCTAGGTTTTGCTTTTTCACTTCGTCAACAAACATTTTGTAACAATTACAGATTGGATCACTGTTTGAACTTCCACAAGACATCATGAACGATTAGGAATAGTAAGGTTGGTATTAATTTTTTCATTTTGTGATGTTTGATGTCTTTTTCAGTGTGCGAATATATTTTGTATTTCATTAATCACCTTTTTATAACAAGGTAGTTATTTTTTATTTAGCAGATTCGTTTTATTAGAAAAGCTACTGACCATATATTATGGTCAGTAGCTTGGGGAAGCTGTATCTGGGATGGAGTCCCAAACAGGCTTTTGCTTTTTTTTATTCTTCTGAAGATGTTATGTCAGCGGGGTGAGTCAGGTGACTAATTATTTTCTGTTGTTGTCAATACATTGTTTCAGGGGAGCTCATTCAAGGATAATAAATCATTTCAATAATTGGTCTAAATTAAAACACCAACCCTCTATATATTTAGTAATACTCTCTATTTTACTCATTTTCCGGAAATCTAGGTAAACATTTCGATTTAGAGTTATTATATGACCAGGATTATCAGCTAAATACTTTGATGAAAATTTCCAAATCAACAAATCATCCAAATAATTATTTGCTATAGCAATTGCAAACAACTTTTCTTCGTTTATCGACTTGTCAAAAAGATAATAAGGAATCCTTTCTTCAGGTTCTTTAAGAGCCAAGGGATATTCTTTATAATACCAATCTACATTTTTAGAAGTTTGTATTTCTAAACTTAAGTGTCTTTCCGAGGAAGGATCGACACGAATCACTATATCGTTTTTATATAATGACATGAATAAATCAGCCTTCTTACATGCAAAAATTATTTTTTTAAGCACGTCCAATTCATCTTCCCAACTGCTGGCTAATATCTCTAATGTCGATGCTGGCATACTATTGTAATTTAGAAATTAAATCAGGTAAAGAATTTGTAAGCTGTATATTATATGTATTTAGTAGGTTGTCGATAAATGCTTGATCAGAAGGATAATAATTACCTGTTGAGGCGTCAATTGGTAATGGTTCTTTTACGTGTAAAATAATAGGTTTATTTTTAGGATTTACGTATTTATCTATACTTGGATCTTTAACCTTTGCTATTTGTCCGGGTGTAGAGTCGCCATTTGTAAAGACAAATTTTTGTTTAGCTTTTTGAATATTAGCTTTCACCTCAATAATTTCATCAGCAGTGACAATATCTAATTCAGCTGCAGGCTGACCGTTAAGCTTTCTTTCCAAACCAAACCCCTCTAACGGTTTATGATTCAACACAGCTTGAGCAGCCTCGCCTTCTGCAATTGAACCTATATTAGCGTTTGGCCCGTTGATAGCCTGATCAATTTGATTTGGAAAATTATTAGGATGCACATTTGTCCATTTAATTATTGCTCCGTTAGGATTAATATATTCAACTTTTCTTTGTGCTTTATTTAGGACATTAAACCCAATATCATCAATCCATTTAGCTTTATCAGATGAAGCTTTAAACGCAGTCTCTAAAACCTCAGCAGTATGAACATTTTTTGTCAAATGTCCATTAACTTTTTCAATATTACTTACAACTTTTCGCAAAACATCATCATCGAATATAACATTATATGCCTTGATAGTGTTTTGAGGGTCTTCCGTAAGCATTCGTAAACCATTCGAATTCTTAAAAAAATCAACAAAGAACCCATCTACTTTAGCTTGAGCATAACCCGAAGTTAACAAACTTGTACGAATATTTTTCAACTCAGGAGATAATTTCTATATTACTCCTAACCTATAAATAGTATTTTTAACAACCCTAACCTGATTTTCAGCTACTTTTACAGCCCATTTTCCTCCAGTTACAGCCCAGCCTCCTATAGGTAACATTGCAGCAAAAGAAAGAGTAGCTTTTCCTTCTTCTCCCTCAAGAGAATACCATACTCCATTTGCAAAATCAGCTAACTCTCCTATAAATGGAACCATTCCAAGTACATCCAAAATTTCATGACCTGATTTTATAGCACAATTCTTTATACTTTCAAATAACGCAGTCCACCATTCAAATTCTTCAATTTCTGGAGTGTCATACAATTCCCATATACCAATGTAATAGTTATACCTTAAATGAATTAATTCAGCAGATCCATATGCGGTATAGATATAAAACTTTTCATCTGGTAAATCATTCTGTCTTTTTAATGTACAATAAAAGCCATCTCCTGCGCCTGTTTTCCTAATTGTCATCTCACCATAAGTCATATCATCATAGGTAAGCTTATCTAAACAAGTTGGCATATTGGCAAAGGCAATTCCTTGAGGACATAAAAGATTAGTTTGAAGAGGCCCTAAACCTCTAAGGTCTACAGTATCTGGGACAATCCACTCTGTTTTTTCAATCAATTGATAGTCACATGTTGGATTTTTTTTTCTATACCCCAGAGTTATTGGAATTGGTTCTCCTGCTTGAATCTGAATATAGTCACCTTCAAAAACATTTTCCTCTATAGTATTCCCATCTCCATCAAGTGCATTCTTACCTGCTATTGTATATCCAATAAAATTTTCATTTAATGCTTTTGCAGTATACAATATTGATTTCCCATCGTCATCTTCAATAGTAAAACTCTTAACTGCTCCATGAAAAATACTTGGTGTAATAACACCATCTCTAAAAAAACAAACAATAGTTCCTTCAGGAAGAACTATTGGTTGATGGGCAGGAGATAAAAAGTAGTCCGGCTCAGCTAAAGTTGTCGTATTATTTTCTTCCATTTCTAATGGCGCACCATCATCCAAACTTTGACCAGCTAAGCCATTAGCATAGGCCAAAATTGCATCTTTAAAAAAAGATAAACCAAAATTTTCAGCGTTAAAGATAAAATCAATTATTGCATCAGATTGGAAGTAATCCATTTCGTTAGCTGCTTGAGAAACAATTGCTTGTCTATCTATGCTAGAAATTAGGTTTTCAGGAGCGTTATTTCCTAAATTAGCATACAAGTCAAAATCTACTATTTTGTCGTTTGCTCCTAGCCATAGAATTGTTAAAACATATTTTGTTCCGACACCATGCTCTAATTCTATTTTCGCAATTGCTTCATCAATTTCATATTGACCTCTATGTTCATGATGTCTTATAGTATTATACATCCCCATGTCATAGACGGCATAACCAAGAGTATCTAAAGAAAGTGCTGTTGATAAAAGCTGCTCTTGAGGATAATTTACTACATTAAGACCAGTTCCATTTACAACATGCTGCAATCCTGTATTAATATTAGTTGCAACATTAAATTCCTTTGCAGCTAAAGTGTTCAGATTACGAAAGAAATAAATATCATCATCAAAAATTTTTTCCTTTTTTGAAACCGGGAAACTAAATCCAGAAACGATAAATAAAAAAACCATTCCTAATAAATAACTTTGATTTTTCATCTTAAAATTTTTAATCCATTGAAAAAACCGACCAACAAATAATTCGAAATAACCACTAACATCAATTCTCAAAAGGGTCTTCATAGTTATAATTTAATACAAAGGTTGCTATCGAAGTTACTATATTTGTACCGGGCAAAGTGTACTTGGCCTGCACCGAATAATATCTGGCTGGAGGGTCATGGTCAGCATAATTGAAGGCAGGTACGGTTGGTTCTGAATAATCATTTCCCAATATCTTTTCATATTCGGTGTCTTGCAATTCCCATTCTATTTGTTTTTCCTGTTCAATCCCTTCAATAAATTCTTCCATATGATTTAACGCCTGATATTTCACATCATTAAAATCTCTTCGAATGTTTTGGAATACATTATACTTAAGCGTCTGCCTGGGGCTTAATAAATTATAATTGATGAAATTGAGTTGATAGTTTAGTTTGTTAACTTTTATCTGAACCTCAGGACTAAATTCATCTGGAGGTGATTGATAAAAAGACACCGCTTTTGTTGGAACATCTCCAAATACTTCTGGATCTCTGTTAAGATAGCTAAGTGTATTTCCATTAATGGTATTATTTAAAAAATGATAGGTGACCGGTGCAATAGTGTCAAAAAACCAAATGATGGTTGAGAGATTTCCATTGAAGGACAGAAGGGGATCTGTTTTTTCACTTCCATTGATTTCAAACTCATCGAATTTCTCAAGTCCTAGTGCTTCTACATCTAAGGCATGATTCTCAGCATAAACCGTTGTATCCATACTATTGAATCCCAGCACCTTTTCATTAAAGGTATCGTAAGTACTAACTCTAAAATAAATAGCGTATAGCTCATGTGGCATTGGTGCAGAAGGATCATTATTTTCTCCATTCGGGTTTCCATCACCATTGAGATCAAGACTCTCAAAAGTCGAAGCGTTGTCATTTGATGTACTGGAATTTGTTTCATCATTTGAACCTGTTGGGCCTGTCGGAGCTCCACCTCCCCCTCCAAGGTCTAAACCACCGCCAGCAGTTTCTACCACCTCTGTCTCTACCATACCACCGGAGCCCGCGGGTATGGGTTTATTAACGATTCTTAGTTGATACATTTCCTCGTTCTGAAGAACTTGATGTGGTGTAACAAACGAAACTTTTCGTTCTAATGAATTATAGGAAACAGGAGACTCCCATACTACGGGACCTTGATTATTGGATGCTCTAAGTTCTATCACTTGATAAAAACCATCAGGGATATTATAAAACAAATTGGGTTGTCCTTGTTTTAGCAAGACATAGCGCTGATTACTTTCTTCTTTATAAAAATTAAACTGACCATTTAATGGGTAGCTGGCCAATACGTTTGATTCAGGAATATAATCTAGTTGTTCGCTGGTATAAAAACGAGCAATTTTTATTTCTTCTCTTATAAGATCACCTGCTGCATCGTAGAGCGAAACTTTTACTTCGAAGTCTATAGAGTCTAATCCGGGTAGCATTGCAAAAGGAGTCAGCGTTAAAAACTGATGTGCATTGTCCCATATATGGAGATTCCATATTTTCACCTGACGACTATTCTACTGAACAACGTTTTTTAGTAATATGAAGGTATAAAAAGGAATTGGCATAAAAAAAGCGAATAAAAGGAGATCACAACAAATCCTTTATTCGCTTATGTTAGAAATAAACAGTTCCGAAG
>Ga0209187_1004170_pt1 | contig 11277 bp, 15 predicted proteins | sample BantaG_FD_187430 | JGI IMG/M metagenome (GOLD analysis project Ga0209187, IMG submission 187430) | Marine algal microbial communities from Bantry Bay, Ireland - BantryBay_4 metaG (SPAdes) (version 2) | ecosystem: Host-associated > Algae > Red algae > Unclassified | place: Bantry Bay, Ireland... | reverse complement strand
CCTAAACACTACAAAAGATTACTACTAAACGTCAGAGTTCACACCTCTGGCGTTTTTTATTGGTGTAAATATAGTAAATAAATTTACGTAAAAACACGTATTGTAAAATTATTTTATATTATTTATTAACAATTAAGCACTTATATAGATATATTTACATTAAATAAGTGCTTTAAAAAATTTATGAACAAAAGAATTAAAGAAGTGATTATTGCAATACAAAATGGCAAGATTGTATACGCTCACACTAATATCAATGCTTTTCACAAATCAATGAAGCTCTTAGAGCCAAGAATACCTAGTAAAGAAACCTTAAAGAAGCACTTAGACAGTAAGGGTGTTTACTTCTTTACAAATGAGTTTGGCGCATTAACTCATTTCTGCAAATATGATAATCCTAATTATGTAGGTTTAAAATATTAATAATGTTTTACCTTAAAAATCTGAAAATCCGAAAATTCAATAGGGAACTCTTTTTTTCTAACTAAAGTCCAATAACTAGGGAATCCAGCATCTTTTTTAAATTCGGTAATCTTTCTAAGGTTTCCGAATGTACCTAATACTATTCCGTTTTTAAGAAGCACGAAATTATATTGGTTTTCTTTTCTCTCTTTGTATGTAACCATATTACAAAAATACAAAAATATTCGGAATTATTTGCATAAATGTTTGTATATGCAAATATATTCGGTTATATTTGTATTGTAATTAAAACAAAGATTATGAATTTTAAATCACTACCTCAATTATTAGACTATTTCAAGGATGAAGAAACTTGTGTAGCTTACTATGAGCAGACACGTTGGAACGGAAAGCCAGTTTGTCCTCATTTTGGTAGTGAGCGCACATATAAGACTAATAGAGGTCATAAATGCGCAAACAACGAATGTTACAAGAAATTTACAGTAAAGGTTGGTACTATTTTTCATGGTTCTAAAATTCCTTTTAGAATTTGGTTTGCTTCAATATGGTTAGCGACTTCTCATAAAAAAGGAATTTCTTCTGTACAGTTAGCGATCGATTTAGGTATCACTCAAAAAACTGCATGGTTCGTATTGCATAGAATTAGAGAAATGCTGAAAGACAAAGCACCGCAAATGTTAGGCGAAAAAAATATGGTAGAAACTGACGCTACTTATATTGGTGGTAAAGAGGGTAACAAGCATTTAAACAAAAAACGTTTTCAAGAGCATAAACACTTAACAAATGAGTGTAAAGTTTATAAGCTTAAGAAAACAGTTATTGGTATTATAGAGCGTAATGGAAATGTAGCTTTAAGACACGTAAGTAGGGAAACTACTCAAAATATGGTAGATTTTGTGACGACACACGTTCCACAAGATGCTACAATTTATTCTGATGAAGCACCTGCATACAAACAGTTAAAAAGATACTATACTCACGATAACGTTAAACACGCTTTAAATATATATGTTGAAGGTTCTGTGACACAAATACAATAGAGAACTTTTGGAGTGTTTTAAAACGTGGTTTATATGGTGTTTACCATCAAGTAAGCGAGAAACATTTAGACGAGTATAGCGCACGTTTTAATACACGTGATTTATCAAGTCAAGAACGTTTTAATAAGTTTTTAGTAGATGCTGAAAGTGTTTTGAGTTATAAGTGTTTGATTAATAATATTTAACATAAAAGTAACTGTATATCCGTAATTACCCATAATATTGTATATTTGCCTTAATATTAAATAGATATCTGATGAATCTTTTCACTTTTACAGCACATTTCGGAGATGAAACAACTTGTAGGCTTCATTTCAAGGAGCAACGAGATAAAATAGGCGTTGCATGTCAACGATGTGGTAATACTGAGCATTATTGGATAAAGAGCCGATGGAGTTATGAATGTAAATCTTGTCGCAGTCGCACCTCACTTCGTAGTGGTACAATAATGCAGAGTTCGAACTTATCGTTTTTGATATGGTATCGTGCGATGTTTTTAATGAGTGCAACAAAGAAAGGTTTCTCCGCCAAAGAGATGCAACGCCAGCTAGGGTTGAAAAGATACGAGCCTGTCTGGGCAATGGTTCATAAACTACGAAAAGCTATGGGCAATAGAGATGCTCGATATACACTTGAAGGAATGATTGAAATGGACGAAGGCTATTTTACAGTTGAATCTACGCAAATTGAACAGAGTAAGGCCAAACGCGGTCGAGGAGCTACAGGTAAGCGCAATGTAGCTGTAATGGCTGAAAGCACCCTACTAGAAGATAGCAAATCAGGTAAAAAATCTAATCAAGTACGCTATTTTAAAGCTAAAGTTTTACGGACTCATCAATCTACTGAAATCAACCAAACTATAAAGGAATCTATCGACCAGAAAAGTATTGTCTTTACAGATAAAAGTACTTCTTATGTAGATATAGCTGATTATATCGAAATGCACGTTACTGAAAAATCAAGTAAAGAATCTACAGAAGAAACTTTGAAGTGGGTTCATATATTTATCAGTAACGCAAAAAGAAACCTACTCGGTAATTATCATAAAGTCAAAGGAAAATACCTGCAATTATACCTAAATGAATTTGTTTACAAGCTTAATAGAAGATATTTTGAAGACAGACTCTTTGAAAGAGTAGTTATTGCTAATATCACAGGATTATGATAATTAACGGATATACAGTAAAAGTATTGTTAATATAAATTTTATATGTTTTTAACATTTGTTTAGTTATTTTTAATTATGTTTGGTATGAAATTAGTGTAGTATATAAAAATAAATGTATATTTGCACCCCTTTAAAGAATAAAATTTTGTATCTTTAAAGGGAAAACTAAATCAAAATAATAATGTTATGAGTGAATCAGAGAACAAAAAAGGTATTTCGTTCACATCCAATTCGGAAGTTTCGGCAGAGGCTAAACTTAAAATCGAAAAATTAGTGAATGTTAAGAGAGAGCGCTTGAGCAGATTAGTTGAAAACTTTAATTCTGGAAAATATATAGCGCAATAAAAAATTAATATATGTTAAGTTATAAAGTAATAGAGAGCCAAGAAGGCTCTCTTTTTATTGTTACATCTAATAAAGATAATTTATACGGTTTAGATTTTTTCACAAAAGATATTGAGGAGCAGGACTTCGATAATGATTTTCTTCAAGAAAATATAGTCGAACTTGCTATAGCTAAATTTTCAAAAAATGAATCTGTTCAAATAAGAAGGGTAGTTGAAGCTTGTCATAAAATATTCTTAGATGTTATAAAAGGTCGTTTTTCTGATAAAATTATTTACATGTCAATAGACTGTAATTCTGCTAAATGTAATCTTATAGAAAAACTGATTTATAAAAACGGAAATCCAGATTTAGTACATTTAAAAGTCGAAAACATTGTGGGTCAAACATTTTATTTCATATTTAATGAACAAGAGTCGAGTTCAATAGAAGTTATAAATGCTATAACTGATTATTTTGCAAAAGAATATAATATAAAACTTAGTTTTTCTTAAATGAAAAAAGAAAACGAAAATCCTAAATCAAAAGAGAAGGCTTTAAAAATAAACGGAACTTTAGACGATGTTCTAAAGGTTTCAGTTCCTGAGTCAAAAGAGGCTAAAAAGGAGAAATAATACAAGTTCATTGACTGCAATAGTTTAATTAGACTTTGAATAGTCGGCAATAGCTCGGTATCAGATTTGCTGAATTAGTAGCGAACAGAATAGGGTTAAATGAATTGCGTACTTCACATTAAAAAAAAGCGAAATTCAACGCTTAAAAATTACTTTATTTTTTTGTCCCTTGTTGTATATAGATGCCTTACAATATACTGTTTTATTCGTTTACAAACGACTACAAATGTTTACAACCGACATTAAATGTGTAAATACCGATTATCATTTGTAATCTGGCTCATATTTGCAGTGTTGAATTGAACTAATGAGATTCAATATAAAAAAACTTATCTTATGAATACGTTAAGAAACAAAGTACAATTAATTGGTAATCTTGGTAAAGATCCAGAAATAGTTAATTTAGAATCTGGGAAAATACTCGCAAAATTTTCTATCGCAACAAACGATAGCTATAAAAATGCTCAAGGCGAAAAAATTACAGATACGCAATGGCACAACATTGTTGCTTGGGGAAAAACAGCAGAAATAATTGAAAAATATGTAACTAAAGGCAAAGAAGTTGCAATAGATGGAAAATTAACAACGCGCTCTTGGGAAGATAAAGATGGTAATAAAAGGTATGTTACCGAGGTTTTAGTTAATGAAATTTTGATGTTGGGAAAAAATTAAGTAGTGAATTTGCTTGAAAAAAACAGAACCGGAGACTAAAAGCCTCTGGTTCTCTTTCTTAAAAATTACTCACAAAGTAATGGTCTTTTATCAATTCGTTCACCACAAGGAACATTAATCGTAAAAGCACCCAAAAGTTCACAATTTAAATCTGATTCATGATCTGCACTCCAATTAGTACTTGTAGTATCATATTTTGTCATATCATAACCTTTAGGTTGGTCAAATTTTGCATCCCAACCAGTTGGGTCAAATAATCTATTATACAAAGTTGCTCTCATATTTTGTATTTGCTGTACATAAGCAAAAATTTGAGGTGCTAACTGCGTACTCCAAGGAATTGCATTTATAGAAGCTAATAATGGCAATGCTTCTCTTTCCATCCCAGCATTAATTGGCAAATAAAAATGCAAGCATTTAGCAGTATATAAATTTACTGGAAAAGATTTTTGACAACCATCTCCTAACTCATTCCAAGCTGGTAAAAGAGAATATCCCATATTATCAAAATCAAATAGCTTACGCAAACGAGCAATTAATTTACAGCAATCTTCAATAGGTGTAACACCAAAAAAGTCTTCCATAATTCTTCTTTCTACAGATGCCCTTGCTTGGTCTGTTGCTAAAAATTGATTTAACTTTTCTGTTTCTTCAGCTAAAAAAGCATCTATTTCTTTTTGAGCTTGTTCTTCTCTCCAAGAGCTTACTATATTATCCCAATCAACTGCTGAGTCTGGTATTATGTTGAAACAAACTCTAAAAATAACTTCCTCTTTTTTTGGCCAACGATTATCTAAAATCACAGAAGCATCAAAAGATACTCCACCACGTGCTCCACCAATTGGTTGACTATAAATAAGTCTTTCTTCTACTCCAGAGCTATTATTCATCACATCAACTGAAGCGCTATTTTGTTCATAAGACCAACCATTAGGTATTGTAAAACTAAAATCTTGTCTAAATTTAGAAACACCTGTATGCAAAGGGTGATTAAAATCTTTGTGAGATGAAGTACATTCTTTTTTTCCACTGGGCCTTGGTCCAAATTCAGCAGGGGCAGAAGTATTTTTCCATTTATCTCTAATGGCTTGTATATCATCGGCATGTTTTGTTTCTAAATTATCTGGTGTACATAAATCTCTTGCAGGATTATCTATACACCCTTGCCACGCAAGCTGAACATCGTGCCTTTTATGTATAACACTTGTTTTACAATAGCTTTTACGTTTTACATAAGTTTGAGGTATATCTGTATCATTTTTCCAGTTACGTATATGTGTATATTTATCTGTGCTAGAAAAACTTCTACTTAATTTGTTTGTAGTTTTTGTACTTAATTTTCTAATTACCTCATTAAAACGAGTTCTTGTATTTGTATGACTAGACTTATTTACTTGATTAATAATCTTATTAAAATTAAATGAACCAGAATTACTTCCACTTAAGTTTAAATTAAAAATATTTAATGGTAAATTAAGTTTAAAACTGGCTTTTCTCGCAAGTTTAATATCTGTTTCTTTCTTTATAGAATTTTCATAAGATTCTGTAAATGTTTCTACATCTGTTTCTTTATCAATACTTGTAAAATCTTGAGAAATTATTTGCTGACTAGAATCATCTTCTTTAATAATAGTTGTTAAAACATTACTTTCTTTAATCTCTTCTCCTGGCATAATAGTTATTTCTTTGCCACATGGAGAATAGGTAAAACCTTCAGGTCTATAACAAACTGATTCTTTAAAAAACATTCCTAAACCCTCTAACTCATAAGCTTTGTTGTAAGCTATTGGCTCATACTTAATATCTTTATCTGCATATTTTAATACTAAATCTTGATATTTTTCTTCTCTTATTTCTATAGCTTTTTCAGGGTTTGACACATCTAAAAAGCCTTTAGAAGCTGCTATCGTTTTTTCTGTTGCTAACTCAATAGATTTATAAAGTTGATTCTTTAATTCAGCGTCTACTAAATTAAAAGTGGGTTCTACCAATTCTTTAGCAGAAAATTTAAAATCTGGCTTTGATTTTTCATCACTCTCTCTATTATAAACTTTAGTTAAAGCATTTTTTATATTCTGAACTCTTTTGCTATAGTTATTTCTTATGTCAGAAACTGTAGAATTAATTTTTTCTTCCAAATCAGATTTTATTACAGATTTTAAGCCTGGTTTTTCTGGTAATTTTTGCCATATTTTACGAGAAACAACTAAAGGAGTATAACTATGTTGTTCATGACAAACTTCTACATGACTCGTTAATGCGGTGTTACATATTTTTTCTTTGTGAGACATAATTTTGTGTTTAAATTTCGCCTACTCTATTTTACAGTTTTCGGCTTCCCTGTTTGTTCGTTACAAATCTCTTTACACCTCGCTTTTTAATTGATGAGTATTTAACCTAAAAGCGAAAAATAGATAACGGAAAATATATAGGTTATTTAACCTTATAGCTTTAGGTTTAACTACTTGAAGTAAGTATATTTTAATATTAGTACTTTGTGCAAGGTTAAAAACAAGTAATTTTATTAATTAAAACTTAGAATCATGAAAACAATTAAAACAATAATTGTATTATTCTTTTTATGCACACTATTATCATCGTGCTGTGAAAACGGATGTAAAGAAGTTATTACTACTGATGCTTACGAAGCTCAAAAAAACTTGATAAGTTTAGCCAAAGCTAAAAGTATGCATGAAAACTATATGAGAAGAATAGCACCAGCAGTTAAACAAAAACAAGATACAGTTAAAAGCGCTGTAAGCACATTGTTTACAAGAGATTATAAGCCAACTGAATATATTTGGATAGATATGGAGCATTTAAAAGACTATATCGCTTTTTTAGAAGCTGTAGAAGAAAAAAACAAAGATATTAATAAAGAAAAGAAAATATCTGGAATCGCTATTTATCTTGGTGCATATGATAAAGGGTTTAATCCTGAAGCAAGTGACGCAGAAAGAAAAAAGAAATTTATACGCAAAGGTGATTATCGTGGTAGAGAAACTGTATTTTTTAATCCTACGTTTATAAATAAAGGTAAAGATGAAGCAAATGTTTACAATCATATTCCTTTTAAAATACGATTAGCTAAAGACTATAAAGATAAGTTTGTAGGAATATATTATCCAGCAAATGAGTTGAATTACCCTGCTCCATCTGACATGGTAGTTGGTCATCAACCAGAAGACACCAGTCTTGCTGATAATGACTTAATGACTGTTCCTCCAATGTAAAATATTTACGCTGTGAAAACCTTAATATATTTTACTGTTATTTTTCAATTTGTTACTGCTATTATAGCTTTAATAAAATATAATAAATTCAAAAATAGTTACTTGAAATATTTTATTATTCTTACTATATATGTTGGTTTGAATGATTTTTTAATTATGATTTATACGATGAATTTCAATGTACAATCAAATTTAATATTATATCATATAAAAAATGCAATCAATTTTGGAGTTCTTTTCTATATTTATAAAAAAGCATTTGACAAACAATGGATTACTAAACTCGCTAATGTATTTTTAATAGTTTATGGATTATTAATTATTGTAGAACTATTTTTACTCAAGGTAGATTATTTTTCAAAAACACAAGTGCTACCCTATATTTTTGGTGGGACTTGTGTTATATTTTTAAGCTTGTATTATTTTTATAATCTACTTAAATCTAATAAAATCATTCAATTTGATAGAGATTTATTATTTTGGATAAGTACAGGTTTATTTATTTATTACATTGCGTACATACCATTTAAAGTTAGTCAAAACTACTTTGCATCATCAAAAACTATTAGTAGTGTTTTTTATATTAGACCGGTAGTTACAATTTTAGTGAATTGTATTTTTATAATCGGATTTTTATGGAGCAAAACGGAGAAGCAAGTATCATCATAGCAATAGCTACTGTTGTAATTATTGGATTGTTTTTTATCTTCTTATTATTTTTATTTATACGAAGAAAAAACAAACTATTACAAGCACAAAAAGATGCAGAGCAGCAGTTTGAACAAGAAATTGCAACAACTCAAACTGAAATTCAAAAAGAAACTATGAACTATATTGGAAGAGAAATACATGATAATGTTGGTCAAAAACTAACTCTATCAAGTTTATATCTTCAGCGATTAGTTTTAGAAAATAAAGCTTCGCAGGTAAATGAATCTCTTAATAATATAAATGATATAATTAATGGGTCTTTAACAGCATTAAGACAACTCTCTAAATCGCTTACAGACGATACTATTCAAGAAAATTCGATTACAGAATTAATTGAAAATGAATGTGCAAAAATTAGACAATTAAAAAAGTGTGATATTAATTTTAAAAGTTCATTGAATAGGATTGTAAATTCTTACCAAATTAAAAGTATTTTATTAAGAATTACGCAAGAATTTATTCAGAATAGTTTAAAACATTCCAATTGTAAAAAGATAAATATAAATCTATCAGACACTGATAATCAAATAATTGTTTTGCTAAAAGACGACGGTATTGGTTTTAATAGTCATATTGAATCCACAAACGGTATTGGACTAAACAATATTAAAAAAAGAATAGAAATGCTAGGAGGTGAACATAAAATATTGAGTGATAAAAAAGGAACGCAACTAACTTTAAAAATTCCTATTTAAGATGAAATATAAAATAGCTATTGTAGATGATCATGTTTTAATTGCTAATGCTTTAAAGAGCATCATTTTAAATTTTGAACAGTTTGAAGTTATTCATATAAGTGAAAACGGAAAAAATTTTCAAGAAAAATTAAAATCAAAACCAATTTTACCCGATGTTGTATTACTTGATGTAAGTATGCCAGTAATGGATGGTTTTGAAACTGCAAAATGGCTTAAAGAAAACTACCCTAAAATTTTAATAATGACTTTAAGCATGCAAGATGACGAGCAAAGTTTAATTAAAATGATTAAAAACGGAGCTAAAGGATATATGCTTAAAAATACACAGCCAAAAGAATTAATTGATGGATTAACTACTTTATTAGAAAAAGGACATTTTTTTCCTGATTGGGCTTCTAGCAAGATGCTAACATCAATAAGTCAAAATACTGTAAACGCTAATTTGAAAAACAATTTATCTGAGAGAGAAATAGAGTTTTTAAAATTTACTACTTCAGAGATGACCTATAAGGAAATTGCAGAAAAAATGTTTTGCAGCCCTAGAACAATTGAAAATTATAGAGATAGTTTGTTTTTAAAGTTGGAATTAAAGTCTAGAGTTGGATTAGCGGTTTACGCTCTTAAAAACGGCTATTCAGAGTAAAGTACAAACGACTACAAATGATTAATAATAATTTGTAAATTTTGTTTTAACACTGTAAATTAAACTATATTATAATTTCTTATAGCTCTTTAATTACAGGCTTTTAAAAGTATCTGACTTAAAAGCAGAAAAATATTATTTAAGAGTTTGGCATAACGTTGTTGCTTGGGGAAAAACAGCAGAAATAATTGAAAAATATGTAACTAAAGGCAAAGAAGTTGCAATAGATGGAAAATTAACAACTCGCTCTTGGGAAGATAAAGATGGTACAAAACGTTATATAACAGAGATTGTTTGTAATGAGTTATTGATGTTGGGAAGTAAATAGGCAGTTACATTAATTAAACTTAAAGAGGCGCGCGTAAGTGCGCCTCTTTTTGCTATTTATCGATTTGTTAAAACTATTTTTATATACCGCTTGTTGTGTTTTTGTACTTTGTTTTCCGTTTTGTTTGTAGCGTTGGCAAAAGCCAAAAGGTAAGAGAATGAAAGCCAAACGCTCGAGTAGTGTAGCACCTCTATTTGGTACATTAACTCAGTTTTTAGGCATACAAAAAATAAATACTATTTGTATTAAACAGGCAAATAAGGTAATGCAAATGGTCGCCATTGCCTATACCTTAAAAAGCTATTAAAATTTTCCAACAACCATGTAAAGAGTGGGCAAGGAGTCGCAAGATTTATTGTTGTTGTAAAATGCAAACTTCACGAGCTAAAAGGCACTTTTTTAATAAAGGTGTATTTAAGTTTTTTTTAGAATTATTGGTTCGTGCAACGTTTATTAGTGCTTGCTCACAGTTTTTTATCTATAATTTCAATATTATGGTAATGGTGGTATTTTAGTTTTAAAGGTAAACACTCGATTCTCTAAACTTGACAAATAATCTATTTCTTTATTAACAGAACTTGTATTTTTTTCGATGTCTTGCCATTTATTCAATAAATCTTCGGTAATCCAAAACCATCTTTGCTTAAAGTTTGTTACAGCAGGTATATATCCATATTTTTTGGTTACCGAAAACCCTTTTGTTAACATAAAAAAAATAAACCTTGAGCTAAATTTCCAATTTGTTTTTTTGTGGTTTACGTTATAATCAAAACTCGCCACAAAAGACATTGCGCTTGCAAAGGTTGTAGTAAGTTTATTAAACATTGGTTGTACAACAAAACTTTGTTCGTGATATAGTATTTTTATATTAGCATCCCAAATATACTTTTCCGATACTTGGAAGTTTGTTTCTGTTTTTGCAATGTGTAATTTGTTGAATGCCTCAATTATAATCTTATGTTTCTTTAATTGAATTAATTGCTTTTTGAAAACTTGATAATCAAGTTGGCTAAATGCTAAATGTAAGGTACCAATTTCTAAAAATATTCTATTGTTTAAAATCCTAATAATTTGAATATCATCTTCGATACTTCTGTTCTTTTTTTGACAAGTATTGGAAAACGATTTAATACCCTTTTTTTCCCAATTCCAAAGTTTTAATTTTTCTCCAATATGAAATGATCCGAAAGCAGCCATTCCTGCCCATTTATAAAGTTTTGGATCACTTCGATATAGTTTTGCGTAATAGGTTGTAATTGTTCGGTTTCTTCTAATTAACGTGAGTTCGATTTAAGACACACCAATATTAGGCAAAAATCTCTGTATTTTAATACTAGGTTTTGAGTCCAAAAAAGAATAAGCTGTTAAACCAGCGATTAAGTTCCCTAAAAAATTATCAAAA
>Ga0209187_1004169_pt1 | contig 11277 bp, 8 predicted proteins | sample BantaG_FD_187430 | JGI IMG/M metagenome (GOLD analysis project Ga0209187, IMG submission 187430) | Marine algal microbial communities from Bantry Bay, Ireland - BantryBay_4 metaG (SPAdes) (version 2) | ecosystem: Host-associated > Algae > Red algae > Unclassified | place: Bantry Bay, Ireland... | reverse complement strand
AAAGAGTGTAAGTTTCGAGGTTGCGGAACAGTTAGCGTGGCAAGCGCCCGATGTGGTTTTTGTCAGCGTGGGCGACGGCTGCATTATTGGCGGAGTCCATAAAGGCTTCAAGGACCTCAAGGCCCTTGGCTGGATATCGCATATGCCGCGGCTGATTGGGGTGCAGGCGGCGGGCAGTAACTATCTCGCCGAGGCATGGCACAAGCAGCAAGATCCGCTCACTAAGCCCGCTATCGATGCGCACACCGTAGCCGACAGCATCAGCGCCGGCCTGCCGCGTGATCGGATCAAAGCGATGGCGGCCATCACCGAAACGAATGGTGCATTCATTACGGTCAGCGACGCCGAAATTTTGGCAGCGGTGCCTGCATTGGCGCGCGCTTCGGGCGTCTTTGCTGAGCCAGCCGGAGCCGCAGCCTATGCTGGTCTCGTGGCGGCAGTGGAACAGAAAATGGTCGACGTCAATGAGCGCATCGTATTGATCAATACGGGGAATGGGCTGAAAGATGTGCAGGGGGCAATGTCTGCGGTGGAAACAATCGGGACAAAAGCGCATCAGGTTTCGACTTCGTTTGCGGATGTGGAAAGGGTACTACAGCAAATTAGGATACACGTGGATTAAGCTCGATTGCACTGTTGCTTCGATGGATGGTGCTAGGCTAAACCAGAAAAATAATTATATGGATTTTAGCGATTTTCTGGAGTAGCTTGCGGCCATACTGTATATTTAATTTTGGGAATGGCCTCATGTCTCTTGTGAATCCGTTGTAGTATGATACTAACCTAGCCCTATGACAACCAACCTACTCACCCGAATTCATACCCAACTGCGCGCTGCTTTAATTGCTCAACTTGACGCGCACCCCGTCGCGGACTTCACCTGTTTCTTCAATCCCGATGACGACTCGATCTGGTCAAACTCGGCCACCCCAAACAGCGTGAACACTGGTACCGATCCGGCCACCGTGCAGCAGTTGATCGACACATTTATGGCACACAACCGAACTCCGCGGCTTGAATATATCGCCGAATTTGCACCCAACTTAGCTGTCGCGTTAGAGTTAAATGGCTTTATGCGCGACGAAGTTGCACCGCTCATGAGCAGCACGCGCAAAACATTTATACCCGCTGTGGCAATACCCGGTTTACGCATCAGTCAAGTAAATGACACCGCCGCCATGCAATCCGTTGTGACCATTCAGCGCCGTTCGTTTGGTAAACCCGACGCAATCGCCGCCACCGCAGAAGAAGCTGAAGCAACAGCCAAACGTTTTCACGCCAATCTTTTCTTTCTCGCCGAGCTGAATGGTCAACCAGCGGGTGCCGGATCGATCCAGCTGCCGCACAACAAGATCGCCGAAGTGGCGGGCATTGCCACGCTGACAGAGTTTCGCCGCCGCGGCATCGCATCTGTCCTCACCTCAGTCATCGCGCAACATGCATTCGACACCGGGCTAGACGCGCTCTTCATCATGGCCGCCGATCAAAACGTGCGTCGTATCTACGCCCGCCTCGGCTTCGAAGATTGCGGCAACGTATTTGTTTATAGTAAAACAATCTAATAAAAGGACAATAATGATCAATACAACCATCCGCGACGAAGCGGCTTTAGACCGTGCAGCGCAGCGCGCCAAAGAACGCAATATTATCATTCCCACCTTTAAACAGATGCGCGATCCAAAACAGATCCCAGACTCCATACAATCGAAACTGGGCGACGTGGGCCTGTGGGATCTCAACCCGCTCAACCTATTTCGCATCAACTGGCACAACGAACCCGTCACCCAAGGGGGTGGCTATGGCGACGTGAACTATCTGGTTTTTCCGCCAGAGCTAACCGGCGTAAAGGCCAAAATTGTTATTGTATTAGGCAAGTGGTTCCCCACCGGCGCACACAAAGTAGGCGCGGCTTTTGGTTGCCTTGCACCACCGTTGGTCACAGGCGAGTTTGACCCGACTACAACCAAGGCTGTCTGGCCATCGACAGGAAATTACTGTCGCGGCGGCGCATACGATTCCAACCTGCTGGCGTGCGAATCTATTGCTATCCTGCCCGAAGGCATGAGCCAAGAGCGCTTTGACTGGCTGGCTAACGTTGCCGGCGAAACTATCAAGACGCCTGGATCCGAGAGCAACGTAAAAGAGATATTTGACAAATGTTGGGAGCTAGAAAATTCTGGCCAAGACCTCATGATCTTCAACCAGTTTGACCAAATGGGCAACTATCTGTGGCATCATGAAGTAACTGGTCCTGCAATGGCCGAAGTCATCGAAGCCGTCATGCAGCCAGGAGATCGCTATAGCGGCCTCGTCGTCACCACCGGATCCGCGGGCACGATTGCGGCTGGCGACTACCTTAAAAAACTCTACCCCACAAGCAAAATTGCGGCTAGCGAAGCCTTGCAGTGTCCAACGTTGCTCCACAACGGCTTTGGCGATCACCGCATCGAAGGCATCGGCGACAAGCACATCCCGTGGGTCCACAACGTTAAAAATACCGACATGATTATGGGCATCGATGACAACGCCACCATGGATTTGATCCGGCTCTTCAACGACGAAGCGGGCCAAGATTATCTGGAAAAACAGGGCGTTTCGACCGATTTTATCGGCAAGATCGATCAGCTCGGCATTTCGTGCGTTGCTAATCTGCTCTCCGCCATCAAGTACGCCAAATACTATGAGCTAACCGAGAAGGATGTCGTTATGACCGTTGCCACCGATTCTATGGAAATGTACGGCAGTCGACTGCATGAGCTAAACGAGATGCATGGAGACTTCACCACCGCCGATGCCGCTGGCGCCTATCACCGACACATTCTTGGTCAAGGCATCGATCACCTCGAAGAGCTTTCATACTATGGCCGCAAGCGCATTCACAATCTCAAATATTACACGTGGGTCGAACAGCAGGGCAAAACCTACGACGAGATCCAAGCGCAGTGGTATGATGACGATTATTGGAACAGCATCCCCGCACACGCTAACAAAATCGATATGCTCATCACCGAGTTCAACGTCCGCTCGGGCCTACACGTAAGCGAATAAAAAGGGACCGGGAAATAGGGGATGGGGACTAGTTTCCCAATCCCTATTCCTTCGTACCCAATCCCTAGGTAACTATATGAATAATGCCCACGACGCAATCTCGCTCGACTCTATCCGCCCCGAAGTGCGCGCCCGCAGTTCATACCCGCGTTTTGAGATCGATCACGTACAGCACCGACTTCAATGGAATGAGAATCCTGCTGAATTTCCTGAAAAAATCAAGCAAGAAATTTTGCGTCGGTTAAGTGATCTGAAATGGTCTGACTACCCGCAATTTCAACCTTACGCGTTAATGGATCAGATAGCGGCTCTCAACAATGTTGGGTCAGACCAAGTGGTGATCTCGAATGGGTCATCGTCTCTGCTGCGCACCATCTTCTGGGCCACAATCCAAACGGGCGACGCAGTGGTCGTGCCTTCCCCCACATTTCTGCAATACAACATGCTCACCGAAGTCTGCGGCGGAACCTACCACGACATCCCCTTTGTCGAGCACGATGCTGGCTTCGCGCTGCCAACGGATCAGCTAATCGACCTAGCACAAACTAAGCAAGCAAAACTGCTGGTCATCTGCGCCCCCGCCAACCCAACCGGTACCGTCATCCCCGCCGCCGACATTGAACGCATCGCCGCCGAATGTGGCTGTCTGCTCGTGCTCGACGAAGCCTACGCCCATTTCAGCCGCCAAGATCTCGCGCCCCTTCTGGCCAAATATAACAACCTGATCCTCGTGCGCACCATGAGCAAAGCCTTCGCCATGGCGGGCGTACGCAGCGCCTACCTGCTCGCTTCGCCCGAACTCGCCACCGAATTCAACAAGCTGATGGGTGCATTTCCGCTCGATCACTTTAGCACCGTAGCAACCCAAGTCGCGCTCGAAAACCTCGACTATATCAGCCAAGCTACCGACGATCTAATCGCCGAGCGCAACCGCCTTACCGAAGCACTCGACGAGATCCCAGGAACCAAAGTCTACCCAAGCGGCACCAACTTTATTCTCGTACGTGTGGGGGATCAAGCCAACGCACTGACCGACAAACTGCTGCAAGATCATAGCCTGCTCATCAGCAACATGGCGTCGTATCCACAACTGGCGGGGTGCGTCCGCATCAGCGTCGGGACGAGGATACAGAATGAGTTGGTTGTGGCGGAGATGGGGAAATTTTTGGGGTAGATATTTAGCGTATCAATTTTTTGGCTGAGGATAGGTATTAACTTTTGTTTTGGTTCTCTTCCAAACCAAACCAGTGTTTTCGTTACTCTTTTGGACATCTAAGCTATATAAGCCTCTGAAGCGATACAAAGTATCTCCTAAATTACCTCTAACTTTTGCAAAAACAATACGTTGATGTTTATGCTTTTCTTTATCATTTAGGTGACTAAAAATATGTTCCCGCGCTTTGATGTCATTCATATTTCTTTCAATAATTGTTTTTTCATCGTTAGAAATTTGATTATCCCACTCCCCATTTGGAAACAATTTTGGAAACCATAGCATAATATGTGGGTTTGGATGAGTAGCGCCTGCGCGTAGATAACCAGAATAATTGTGCCCAAAACAGTTACAAGCATCTTTGATTGTTTTGAAAGCAACGTGGTCAACAATATCAATATATCCACGCTGTATATATGTTTGAGGGTCAAATTCTGAATCTATATCCCATGCGGAAAATTGTTCGTTACATCTAAGCACTTTTAACTTTTCTACTATCTCATCAATTTTGCTATTTATCTTTTCAAATGATTTTGTGACATCAACACGTATTATCTCATGCCCCGTCGCATTGACAATATCTGCTTCTCATACTTTATCCTCCTTAATAGCTGCACATGTAAAATGTTGCCCTTCATCAACTTCAATATGAATCCCAAATTGAGGAAAAAACAGATCCGTCAATGCCCTACCTTCAGGTCGGGACACATATTGCTGAGTAACAAATTTAATACTGAAATCATTCAACAAATGCACGATTCTAGTAACAACATAGGACTCATATCTTTTATTTTTTGTTCTACCTAGTTGTCGAATTATGTATTCCTTTTTATCCATTTACGATAGTCTCTTTTTTGGATTATGTTACTCTGGAATAGTAGACAGAGGCTCGTACATTTATCACAATCATACTTCAATTGTCCAAAATTGTAGAATTGATAATATAAATGAGATTGCAAATATCTTCGGCAAACATTTCCACATTTTGGATTGTGCCACTTTCCATTTACTAATAGATTTTGAGCAATATCGTGATGTCAAATTTAGCAGCTAGGAACTCGTGAGTCTTATAGCATCGGTTCAGGCAGCATTTACCCATTCGCGAAATCTAGATCAACCAGTCGAGATTCTAAAAAATATAACCAAATCAAGACTGCTATTTGGTACTTGTGAAGGGGGAAGAAATCGGATACAAGCCGAAGAGCATTATGCCAGAATTCTTAAATGTATAAAAAACCTCAATGATATTAAAATATTTTGCTTTGTCTGCCATGATGTCATGATTCCTTTGAATCAAACCATTTACATAGTCCCAACTAATAATCAGAAATTTTTTGAGAATATTGCCCAATCATTTTTGAATCAACAAAGTGAGAACGGGCTAATGATAGTAATTAATCTTTGGGATAAACTCAAGATCGAAGATTCGCTTAATGTAGAAGGAATGCAGGTCTATAGCATCCTTGGCAAGTTGCGCAGAAAATTGTTGCCGTATAGTTATAATGAAGTTGAGGCCGATATGATTCTGACTGCATTTGTTCAAGAGTTTGAACGGCGAGTTGGTCAGAAGCGGAAATCGCGTGGTGGGCGAAGTTTAGAAGATGTGACATCGTTTATTCTGGATTATTTTGGAATTCCGACGACGCACGCTCCTGACCATTTTCAAGCAGATATTGAAGTCGATAAATGGGTGAAAACCAGCGATAATTGGCATATCGGTATTTCTTGTAAGCGGACGCTGCGCGAGCGATGGAAGCAAGTCTCTAGTGCAGATACGAGCGCAATGGGTCGATACAAAATTAAAGAACTTTGGCACGTAGTCACTCATGCCAATACGTTATCTGATGATATGTTAGCGCTGCTCGGCGGGAATCGACATATTTTTTATCTGCCCGATAATAGCGGTGCCTACCTAACTGCTTCGGAACACCCTGTTTTGAGAAACTATGTGCGACCGTTGACTCACTTTGTAAAAGATCTCAGAGCCGAAAATCCTAAAGATTGAGAGAACCGAGAGTGCGGCTGCACGATCTTCTGTCATTGCACTCTCGGGACGGTATCAACCTACATTCCCCTTAACGCGGGCAACACCTCTTCACCCAGCATCTTGATCGTCTCTTCCTGATCTGCCGACGTAATCTGGATCGACACAATATCTGCGTTCAGCTCCTTGACCAGTGGCGTATAGACCTCGATCAGCTCATCCACCGTCGAAACCACAGAATAGCGACTCAGGATCTCCTCGCGCGGCAACTCATCCGCCCGTTCACGTAGCGTCATCGGATCAACCGCTTCTAGCCGACCGGGCGCGCGCAGGCCACGCCACGGCAGCAGCACATCCCACGCCTCGTCCTGATCTTTCGCAAAGACAGACCAACGCGTCGCACATAGATCAATCGTCTCTTCCGTATCGTCTCGACCGGCTGGCTTCAGCACGCGCTCGATTGTCTCGGCTGGTACCTTAACGCTGGCAACCACGCCATAACACATCTCTGCCGCAAGTTGGGCAGACTTGGGGCCACCCGCCGCCAAATAGATCGGCACATTCCCAATTGGCGGGCTGTAGAGCTTGGCGCGGTCCGTCTGATAGTAGGTCCCATCGAACGATAGCTTCTCGCCATCTAGCAGACGGCGCATAATTTCGAGCGCTTCACGCATTCGATCCGAACGCTCTTTGTACTTAGGGAAGTGGTAACCAAGTGAGCCTTCGTTGATATTTTCGCCTGTGCCAACCCCAAGCCGAAAACGCCCATTCGACAATCTATCTACCGTGGCCGCGGCCTGTGCCACCACACCCGGATGCATCCGCCACAGCGGCGTCGTGACACCTGTCATAATCTGCACCGTCTCCGTGGCATGTGCCATGGCCGCCATTGTGCCCCACGCAAAGCCCGACGCCGAGTGATCATCGACCCACGGGTGAAAATGCTCCGACACCAGCACGCCGTCAAAGCCTGCATTTTCGGCCAACACCGCGTGATCGACAAGCGTTTCGGGCTGGAATTGTTCGTGTCCGCAAAAGTAGTAAAACTGTGTCATGCGTGAGATCCTTTTTCTGAGGAATTAGCTTGCGACCATGCTATATGTTTTATTTTGTGGAATGGCCTATGTGCAATGGAAAGTGAGTAGATCGGTACTATCACTCTATTATAACCTGCCACCCAACAACATCAAACGTTGTCACCCAGTGCATCAGTAGGATGGAGTAGCCAGAGACAGAATAATCGACCTGTACGCATTCGCATCCATTGCGAGGAACCCATGCACGCCTTTCGAAAATGAAGCGTTGTGTTGGCGATCTGCTGCACCAAACTCTCCAGATCTTAAAATTGGCATTTTCATCGCAGCGAACGCTGCAAACTTTTGGGAATATTTAGATGGCCCTGATATTTTGGATGCTCTGATTTGTTGGTAGATGGTTTGTGGTCAATAATAGCCAAGCTTGTCGACAATGATAAGCTATAGTTTAGTTAAGATTTCGGAGAGAACGCTATGAGATATCAAGACGTTTTGGATTTTTGGTTTGAAGAGATTGAGCCAGCACAGTACTGGAAAAAGGATGCCGAATTTGACCAGCTGATTCAGGACAGATTTGGGGCAGTGCAGTTGGCTGCAACCAAGTGCGAGCTTTATAGGTGGCGCGCAACGCCCGAGGGTCGATTGGCAGAAGTAATTGTTCTTGACCAGTTTTCGCGGAATATTTTTCGCGATCAACCTGAATCTTTTGCAAGCGATTCGCTAGCTCTCTGCTTGGCTCAAGAGGCAATTGCGGCGGGTGCGGATAGAGCAATTGCTCCAGAAAAGGTTGGTTTTCTGTACATGCCTTTTATGCACAGCGAATCTGTGATGATTCACGAAGTTGCGGTAACGCTTTTCCAAACACCTAACATGGCCGAGTTCGAGCTAAAGCATAAGGCGATTATTGATCGATTTGGGCGCTATCCACATCGTAATGAAATTTTGAGTCGCAAATCGACGCCAGAAGAGATCGAATTTTTGGCGGGACCCGATTCTTCGTTTTGGATTGATGCACAAAGGAGAGTATATCCGTGGGGTGAGCACTCTCTTACGCTACGTAAGATCCGATTGGACCAACAGGATTTTACCATTTTTTGGAAATAAAAAAGCCGCGACCAAAGTCGCGGCTTTTTGTTATATAAATATCTCGCCATTGAGTTTAATCGTTTACCACTGCCATTCACATGCGGTGCCATCTCCATCACCATCTAATCGATGTACATCGCGCCCTGCAAATTCCATACATTTCTCAAAGCACGCTTGCGCCTGTAGCTCTTGCCCATTAGAAAAGCTAGAGCAATTCAATGTATTACCCTGGTTGCATGGGCAATCAGAGGTAAGCGTATACCCTCGAATCGTTCTGATCCACGGTGTGGGGGTCGGTGGACCTAAATTAATGACTTTCTTTGGCATTTGTCCGGCTGTGGGAGTAGATGGTGGTCGTATTGAATGCAAAACCGGAGTTGGCAACGCCTGCACTCTTTGTTCAGAAGCTATCACGACTGAAGAAAACGGGGTGCTTCTGGCAATCGGTTGGGCAATCTGCGTTGGTTGGATTACTGTTGATGCGCCCAAAATAGATTGACTCGAACAATCGTCTGCTGATTTTTGACTGTGCTTAATCGAGGGCGGCAATAAATGGGGAATTACTGTTGGGATAATATCACCGGCTGCCATCGAAACAATGTGCGGACGCACAGATGGTACAACGAGCTTTACGTGGTCAACATCAAATTTTGTTGGGCAGTCATAATGAGTCGAACTATCAGTTTTACTTATAATGATTGTGTTCTGCGGAAGGGGAGATGTATGGACGGCTTCGAAGGCAAGCAAAAGGAGCGTTAAACCCAAAATGACTGTTTGAAAAAATTTAGCCATTTGGTTCCTCTAAAAATGTAACAGATATTTCAATTTATATAGTGCTATATTACACGATAAAAGTAATTGCTTCCACCGCCAAATAGTACGAAAGACTGACAATTTTGGCTCTTGGGAATTTATGTGATTGATAGCGCAATCGGTCTTAATGTCACCTGCATAACGACTCTGAAGGGTGGCGCGTTTTGTGAATTGTACATTTTTAGTCTGCAAACTTCCCGTCAACAATATTGTAGTAGGATAGAAGATGTCTGCAGTGAGGACACTTTCTTCTTATACTATGCGTAAAAATTCGGCTCGGAAAAAGAATAATCCGAAACGGAAGTTTAAAGAAAGCTATTAGCCCCGACTCAGTACACTTGTTGCAATCCTGACAACCCTTTGCCATAAATATGTCCCTTACTTGATTCAATTACATTAATTTTTTCGCTCTTCACAACACATTGTACAGATCGAAAGAACACCAATCTATAGAACACCTGTTTATTTTGTTACAGTTTGATTAAAATAAGAATTTTTCTGTTGACATTCCCCGAACCGCTGTATACGCTCTTGATCAATCCTGTCACACGAAAATTAAGGCTCTCGGGATCTTATGTGGTTGATATTGAAGCCAGATCGGATCTCCCGTGTCGAGTGCGTTGTACTGTTCACCAATGGGTTCTGGCTTAAATCACTTTCTGAACAGTGCGACGCACTCTGTCAACCGCATGGACTCCGGTTTAACCAGAACTAATTATCGGCATTCACATTTCAACGTAATAATATGGTTTTGCGATTGACAAGGAGGTGTCAACATAAAACATTGGGAGAAAAAATGAGGCTTTTTACAGAATGGATTTAATTCCAACGTAATAGATGATCAGGGTGCATAAAAAAATGCGCTCCGCTGCCACCAAAAGGTAACACCGAAACGCAAATTTTTCGATTCGTGTTTTTTAATGCACTAGGGCGCCTAACGGGGGTCGAACCCGTAACCTCCTGATCCACAATCAGGTGCTCTACCATTGAGCTATAGGCGCCATAACTAAGTTTTACAACGTGGATGGTAAAGAAAAAGCCAGTGCAGTCAGACTGCTCTGGCTTTAAACTGGGGGACAGGGATTCGAACCCCGGTTGATGGCTCCAAAGGCCACAGTCCTACCACTAGACGATCCCCCATCAAGGATTGATACAAGCCAAAAACGTTAATTTATTAGTTTTAAAGCAAACAAGGTGCCGAGGCCCAGACTTGAACTGGGGACACCAGCAGTTTCAGTGCTGTGCTCTACCAACTGAGCTACCTCGGCTTATTGTTCACCGTAATACCTTGACTTCTATACATCAACCTCTATACTTCGCAGCAGCACAGTCACGCTGCTAACTAGAGATAAAAGAGCCGACCAAATTTCGGTCGACCCTGTGAGCGGGCGATGAGATTCGAACTCATGACCTTCTCCTTGGCAAGGAGATGTTCTACCACTGAACTACGCCCGCATTCTTATTTAATTTACAAAAACATTGTACATTTTTTTAGAAAAACCTGCAAATATTTTGTAAAAAAGTGGACCCTGTCGGATTCGAACCGACGATCTCCTCCGTGCAAGGGAGGCGTCATCCCAGCTAGACCAAGGGCCCTTATTATGTTGCAAACTTGCACTTGACTCTATAACGCAACTGTTGTAACAATCGACATTTGCTCTGCCGAATTTTTGCGTATACTACTGCAACTTTTTTACTACGTACTACAGTGCCGATGAGAGGACTCGAACCTCTACACCCTTTCGGACAACAGATCCTAAATCTATCGCGTCTACCAATTCCGCCACATCGGCATATTCATTTACAAGAGAAAATTATACTTGCTTTTCGAAATTCTTGCAAATCCGAGAAAGGTTTTGTACCCCCGATTCTGTCACTCTTTTCGATTTTGTATAAGCATAACGCCATACAAAATTTCAAGAGAGTATCGTCATCTGTCTCAGAGCTTGATGATTCTACCAACAAGCTGGCATAGAATCAAATTTACAATACGCCGATAACACATTTCTGTCTTCGTACCATAAATTTTGTACCGTAAATTAAATTGCTCTGGCGGTTTGTGGTCTGCCGACTGTTATTCGGCTTTGCCCGCACCGCTG
>Ga0209187_1004168_pt1 | contig 11277 bp, 7 predicted proteins | sample BantaG_FD_187430 | JGI IMG/M metagenome (GOLD analysis project Ga0209187, IMG submission 187430) | Marine algal microbial communities from Bantry Bay, Ireland - BantryBay_4 metaG (SPAdes) (version 2) | ecosystem: Host-associated > Algae > Red algae > Unclassified | place: Bantry Bay, Ireland... | reverse complement strand
GCTACTTTTTAAGTGGTTAAAAGGGCATCTTAATATTAGGTATCTTGCCTCAAGATCAGTGAATGCTGTAAAAACTCAATTAGCTATTTCAATTTTAGTTCAGTTATTGTTACAACTTAAAAAACTCAAAGAAAAATTTTCAGGAACTTTATGGGAGCTACTTCGCTTGATAAGGTCTGCATTAATTCAAGTAAGTCTGCAACAGAGCACTTCTCCAGGTGATTGTCGCTGGGAATCGGTACAGGAGAGGGGTTAACAATATGATATTATTACAATTCTACCGGACAGCAGTGTATTATCAACTACTTAACCCCTGGTTAACTTGGAACGGTTTGGAGTATTTTGAAAGCATTTGGTGTGGTTTCACTTGGTTTTGTTAGGAATATTATGCTGAAAAAAAATTTGAATCTTAATTAAAAAAAGAAACTGACAGATGATGACTAGAAGTTATTTCAACCTAGATTAAACAAATTAAATCATTTGGCCCTAAACCTTAATTCATGGAACTAATTTTTGCTACGGCTCTTAGTCCTTCGATTATGGTTCACTTTAGTAAAACTAAAATAAGTTCAGTCTATAAAAATTTACTAACCCTCTCACTAATTCTCATTTCCATTCATTTTTAAAAACCTTATGTGATCAATTAACAATGAAAAGTAAGAGTCAAACTCAATATAAGGGATGGAGTACTCCTTACAAGTTTGCTTTACTATTTTTCTTACATTGGGAAGTTCACGGTAAGGAATATGCGGAAATAGATGATGCTCTATATGTAAATTAACTCCACCACAAAGAAATAGTATTATTTTAGACTCCGGTGCATAGTTTACAGTTGATTTTATTTGGTGGATAAAATTATCACTATTAAGTTGATCCTCTTGTGTTTGGTTTTTCTGGGCTTTAGGGAAGTATGTCTTGGTGTTAACATGTGAGACCTGAAATATAAATGAAATACCCAGGCTAGTCAGTGCATAAACTAAAAAGTAGCAAGAAATGACATTTAAAACAGGGTAAAGTGTGCAAGGTAAAACTAGAAAAATAAATATATGTAAGATTTTTAGACTTACTTGAAATAAAATTTCTTTATTGCTCCATTTTTTATGCTTAAGCTCTCCTACCTTAGAACTTATCAACCTTTTATAATCTTCAACGTGGGAAATAAAAACAATACCAATCGAGTATAGAAAAGGGAAATATAACCACTGATATTTATGACCTTTTTTTAGTTTAAAATTTGGAGACATTCTAATTAAATCATTAGTGTTTAAGTCATAATCTAACTGGCCCCTGTTTGTTAACCGATGATGAACCTTGAGATGCCTCATTTTATATTGTTGATAGCTAAAGCAAACCATAACTTCAAAAAAGTACGCCAAATACAGATTGTTTTTTTTTGTTTTAAATATATTACCATGTGTTGCCTCATGTAAAATATGAGTTCCCGAAAGAACCAGTGTAAAACTCAAAAAGATTAAAAGAGTTATTGTGACTGGAAAAGATAATTTTATGAGCAATAGAGTTAGGTAAGTACTAATTATTGTAATCAAAATCAAAAAAGCAGTTGCTATTGCTTTTATATAATTACTATTATCACTACTGTTAGTGAAGTAATTATTAACTCTACCTCTTAGAACTTTCGAAAACTGCTTAGGATCACTGGCTAGAGGGGCCTGCATGTTTATCCTTTTTAAAAAGATGTTAAACCAATATATATCATATTTAAATAATAATTCTAGGGTCTGTTGGTGTTTGCCCCCAGTTAATTCAGTGACTAGTATCGTTATATTAGAGATAAGCAATTAAACAGTATACCGCACAGCAAGGCCTAGGTCTTATTATTCTATTGGCAAAAGAAATTCTTTACTATTTAATCTTAGCTATGCAAAGATTAATTATGTTACAAATATGCCTTAAAAATTATGAAAAATGGCTATTGTTTACTTTAGTCATCATATTCAGTCAAAGTATCTTTGCTAATTGGTCTACCACTGAGTTTCAAAATAATAAAATACATAACTTCTTACCAAATAATAAACAGAAAAAAGCATTAATGATAAACCTGCCTGGCTGTTTACAGAAAAATAATAATTTAAAAGACTACGGAAACTGGGAAAAAGCAGCTCTTCGCCATAATATGATTGTTTCAGTCCCAGCAGTTTATAATGGTGGAATATTTATTGGGTGCTGGGATTTCATTGGCAAATCTCAAAAGCTAAGTCGCCCTCATGTTCAATATGTAGTTAATTGGATTGAGCACCTCATGTCGCAAAAAAAACTGAACATTGACCCCCGTCGTGTTTATATTTCTGGCCACTCAAGTGGTGGAGCTATGTCTATGTTAGTTTCTTGCTTAAGACCAGACTTAATTGCTGGTATCGGAGTTAGTGGCGGCCCAGCACTAGGGCGAAGTGTTTTTGGAACAGGAAATAAAACTAATGAAGAAGTTGGTGAAAAACTAGCTAGATTATGTAAAAAATGGTCCGCAGACTACTCCCCTTACCTTAAGTCACAAATTGTATCATTCATTTACGGTTCAAAAGATAGGATTATTGATAATAAGGTCGCGGATATAAATATACTTATGTATAAGAACCTCTCTACAACTAAATTAGCTGAAAATAAATTATCTTTACATAAACTTCGCGGCTATAACACGAATGGCACTCTCAATGTTTGGGAAGACCGCTACGGAAGAAAACTGAGTAAAATCATAAATACTGACTTAAGACATTTTTGGCCGGGCGGACAAGGTGATCAACGTTACCGACAGGTTGAGGGCAATAGTGTTAACTATGCCTATTACCTAGCTAATTTTTTGGAGTTTAATAACCGAAGAGTTCCGTGAGTTATTCACCATCTACCCTAGAGTAAATTCTTCGGAACTTCTTGCCTTTTTTAGTTATTGCCTCAGACATAAAATCTACCTTTAAATATTTAACTGATTTTTTATCCTCCATAAAAGACTGTAAAGATTTTATGACATCATTTTTTATATTTTCAGTACTTGGAGAAATGAATACTTCCAGCAAATTAGATTCTTTTTGAACAATTTGGTAATCTTCAATATTTTCATTGGCAAACAATATAACACGTGCAAGTAAGTCTGGATACACTTCAACCTCAGCTCCATTTATATTAGTAAAAAATAATGAGTCCTCTTTGCGGCCATGAATTTTATCCACTACAAGTGACGCATTTCCACAAGAGCATGGCTTATCTGCTAGCTCCAGAATGTCAGTCATCTCATAATTTATATGAGGCTGCTCATATCTATACAAGTCTGTTAACTTAAATGATATTCGCCTCGAACTTTCATCTTCAAACTTATACTTTATCTCCATAAGTTCTTCACATAAATGTATTTTCCCTTTTTCACAAGTTAGTCCAACAATCCCCTCTGTGGCCATATAAAATTGATCTACAAAATTAATACCAAAGTGCTCTTTAATTATTTTTTCATCATTAGGGTCCAAAACCTCCATGATATTAATTACTTTTTCAGGGTTAATTTTCAAAAGACCACTTTTCTTTAAAAGAGCCAACTGCTTAAGAACTCGACTGGGGGCAATTAGCAAATTTGGCATTAATGCATTTAACTCGCTAATATGATGCTGAACAGGAAATATTAGGTCAAAAAAACGTAATTGTAACCGACTTGATGTTCCTACCTCATAGAGGTTTGAATTTGCTCTTTGAAAATAGGCAATTTTATTTTTATTTAAAAGGCTAATGTATTTAGACATCACAAAAGCAGCATGTTTTAAACTGTTTTTCTGAGAAATAAAGAAAATCCCGCGCTGGCCCGTGGTCCCTGAAGAAAGACCCACTGTATATCCATCCAAATTAAAGTCAAAATCTCTAATCTTCTCGCCTTCAATACATAAATTATAAATTTTATCTTTTTTTAACCCACAAGTATTTATATCGTTAAAATTATCAATCATAACTTTTTTATTCATTTTAGATTCAAACGAGTTACTTTTGTAAAAAATTGATTTTCGCTTAACGTAAGAAAACAATTTACTTTTTCTATTTTTTTGGTGTTTAAGTAATTTTTTTCGATCAGTAAAATTAAAATAATATTTATAAAATATATAGTAATATAATAAGAGCAATTTTTTCAATCTATTTACCTTGGCCCACTCAGTAATTTAAACTCGTCTTCATCACAATGACAGCCCATTATTGTAATATTTTTTTCTTCATTAAATGTTGCCGATAATTTATTTAAAGTTTGCTTATATTCATGGAAATCATGTTGCAGTAAACGAGTAATACTATGGGGCATCACATTTTCTATTAAATTTTTAGCCGTCCAAAAGGCATCTCCTGCCAATAACAGTGGCCCCATATTGGTATCAGGTAGATAAACTCCGTAGTGACCCTCCATATGGCCTGGCAAAGCTATGGCAAGAACTGACTGATCACCGATTAAGTCTCCCCCTCTAGGAAAGTGCTGTAACCCTGTGTCCACTATTTCTAGGCTAGAGAAACACTGAAATGTCTCTTGCCAATTTTCAGGAACTAACTCTCGTAAAAAACCTTTTGTCACTTGCCTAAGGCGGCTTAATTTCAATAATTGCTCTAAGCCTTTTTTACAACAGATGATATTCTCGGCCTGAAAATCTTTTAAGCCACTGGCGTGGTCGGCATGCAAATGTGAAACAATTACTTTAAAAATTTGCTCTGGCAACAAATCCTTTTGCTTTAACTGGGTCACCAGCTGCTCGACCTCAGGCAAAATAACTGGTGTTACAATAGCATATAATTTTTCAGGCAGTTTTTTAGTTATATCATAAAACCTATTGGCATAACCGGTATCAAATAATATATGGCCTTTATCAGGGTGATTAATTAAAAAAACATTTGCCGGAAACTGTCTAGATTTCATTTTACCTTTAGCGTAAACAATTTTTTCAGGGTGCGAACAGTACCCCACCTTTAAAATTTCAACATCTAACCTCATAAGCCTTCTTCTTTTTTATTTTCTGCTTTCCACCAGTGAATGTACCTTTTTAAACCTTCATGTATATCTACTTTTGGTTTATAACCTAACTCGTTTTGAGCCTTACTAATATCTAAAGTACGGCTAAAAACTAATGTTCTTGCTGAATACCTAGTAATTAAGGGCTCTTTGCTTATTTTTAAGAAGGAATACCCTCGGTCTAAAACTTCAGCTAAGCGCAATAAAAATTTCGCCGACATTTGCTTCGGGCGACACTCAATTCCTAAACCTTGAATAAGTATTTTAAACTGTTCCTCACATTCCACGGGCTGGCCATTGGAGATATTGTAACTGTTACAGCTTAAATTCGACTTTGCATCAAGGCATAAGGAAATGGCATGCACCACATTATCCACATATGTTAAATCAATATAGGTTTTTTTATTTTTTATAAGTATAAAGTAACCCTTATCAAATAATTTTTTAATTCTAGGACGGATGGCAGTATCCCCTGCGCCAATAATCCCCTGTGGCCTTAAAATAAAAATTGTTTGCTTTTGGCCGATGTTTTCTTGCAAATACTTTTCCGCCATTTTTTTAGTTTCAGCATAATGATTAATATACTCATTACCAAAGGGGTCTGTTTCTTTAATCCCTAAGCGATCAAAACTGGCCACATAAACAGAAGGTGTTGAAGTGAAGATGAGCTTATCTATGTTATTTGCAAGACAAGCCTCTTGAATATTTTTAGTTCCCACAAAATTCGTATCGTAAAAAGTTTGGTACTTACCCCATGCATCTGATAAAGCCGCACAATGTATTACACAGTCCATACCCTTTGTGAGCATAATTAACTCATCTTTATTATCTAAGTCACAAGAATGAGCGCTAAAACCTTGTGCTGCTAGTTGCTCTATTTTTAATTTATTTCTACCTAAGACAGTAACCTCATGGCCTGCTGTCTTTAAATATTGAGCCAAGTGCTGGCCCAAAAAACCTGTGGCTCCAGTAATTAAGTACTTCATATTTGAATAACTAAAGCGCCTAAGCAAAAGCCGGCGGATGTGCCAATAAGCATGACTTTGTCACCCTTTTTTACCTGCTTATTTTCAATGGCCAGATGAAGCCCCAAAGGGATCGAAACTGAAATCATATTGCCGTAATCTTCAATTAAGCTCAGATATTTATCTTCTGGAATTTTTAATTTATTAAAAATTATTTTCATTGATTTATAACTGGCTTGGTGAGGTATAAAAAAATCTATGTCATTAAAAGTGAGCTTTGATTTTTTATAAAATGTATCAAAAAAACTATCGATCTCACGATAAGCCAAGGTAAAAACTTTTCGACCATCCATGTTAAACAATAATCGACTCACCTCTGTATCATAAATATCCGCGGCAGGGATCTTTGACCCACCACCTTCTAGTTCACAATACTCAGCACCCTCTGGGAAAGTTTGAAACTCACAGTGCATAACTCCTTTATCTTCTGTTGTTGGCTCAACAATAAAGGCAACAGCTCCATCGCCAAAAAGAGGAGCTGATTGAATTTGCGAGTAATTAATACCTATAGATGCCACTTCAGTTGAAATTATAGCTACTTTTTTAAAGCGGCCAGAGTTCATCATAGATGAAACAACATCCAAGCCCGTAACAAAACTTAAGCATGTTGAGTTCACATCAAAGCTAGTTATATTTTTACAAGTATAGGAGTAATGTGTTTCATAAAACTTTAATATCAGTGAAGCATTAAATGGTATTTCTTGGTATGACGTCCCGCTAGCACAAATAACAGCATCGAGATCATTGAGTTCTAAATTGGCCTTTTCTAAAGCTTCCTTTAGTGCAAAGGCACCCATGCTTATACAGGTTTCATCCTTGTTATCTGCGTAGTATCTAGTTTGGATATTACTACTGGCAAAAGCAGTTCCAGCTGTATTACCCATAAGGGTGTCTACATCTTCAGCTGAGACCTTATTTTTTGGTATATATTTGCCTGAAGAAGTGAGTTGGCAGGGACGAATCATAAATTAGACCTTATTGTACAAATGCCAGTGGGCCTAAAATTAAGCCACCACCAAAGCTTGTTGAAGCAGTTCTTATCAAGCTTGGTATAAATGCAGAGTCGCCTGATTCTAGCCCAGTTACATAAGTATCAAATGAGCTTTTAGACCATGTTTTAGCACTTCCGTAGCGATAGTTACGCAATGATATACGGCTATTCTCAAGCTTCATAACTTTAGATACACCTGTATTAAAAGACTGCGGAGTGAATGCCATAAGGTCTTTTGGAGGGTTTGTATACACATCTTTCACTTTTATGGTAACTGTCTTGCCTGTATTAAGGCTGGTAATAGAATAAGTACCATTTTCTAATATTCCTTTAATTTTATTTAACATCAACTTTTTAGAAGAGTCATTCCCTCCAAACAATACCTTGTTTACAGTATCTGCATTAGCTTGATACTCATTAGAAAAAACTTTTTCGGCATCAAGACTAAATTGAATCCCCTCTTCTAAATGAGTTAAAGCCTCAGCCATTAAGCGTTTACCAGTACTTAAGTTAACAGCTTGATCTCCACCTCTCAGCATTCCAAATTTTTCATTTTTTTCTCTATGTTTTGTTAACACTTGTTTTCGTTGATTTGCGGGAACACCATCATGCCTTATAAACCCCGGGAAAAGTGTACCCGATACAAATGCCTTAGATATGTTATCTAATAAAGTAAGTGTTCCCTCAAAGTTATAGGCACAAGTTGTAGCCATATTATTAAGGGTAGATTTATTTGCAGCTAATTGCCCCAGCAAAACAGATTCAGTAACTGCAAGGTAGCGAGAATTATTACCACCTTCAGAAAAGTTATTGGCGGCACTTGCCACTCTATTATCCCAAGCAATAAAGTTTTTTCCAGATTTTGTAAATTTGTCATAAAGATATTTTAAACGCACATGGTTTCTACCCATTTTACAGTATAGAGACGTATTGTCAGTAGAACATATTTTTTTGCCACTCATAGTATCTTCCGTTGTTGGACATACAAAGTTAAAGAAGTCTTTGGCTGAGGTAAATTTAACAACTCCGCTGGCTGTATGAGGTAGAGCTATGTAGTCTAGTAAGTAGTTATTAAAATCTACAGCAGTACCGGCATTTAAATTAAGGTCAGCAGCTGCAAATGTACTGTTAATCATGGACAAGGCGGCATTATGCATTTGTCTATTACCTAGGTTTTCAACAATGTCTGACATTTTATAAAGAAAACCACCAAGGGGTTGTAAACTTAATATTTGTAAATCCAAATAAGCTTTTTCATAATCATTTTTATCAATAGACTTATTAAAGGCCTGGCCATGATCAACAATTAACTTGTAAACTGCACTGCTATATTTAGCTTCTGACCCTGAGCTCCACTCCAGATCATAAAGCGCTTTTAAATCAGCAGCAGCACCACTTTTATCTATAGCCGCCTTTAAGCTGGCTTCACTAATCTGTGTAGGCGCACGATCTGTTTTAATTACGGAAGACTGCTCTAATTTTTCATTTTTATTTTTTGTACAAGACACAACCAGTACACAAGATACTAAGGCTGAAATTAAAATTTTCATGAAACCTCTCCATTAAATAGCTTTAATATTTAAATTTTATTTACCAATAATGAAATGTTAACCTAACTTAACTAACGACTCTAACCTAAATGCTCTATTGTGCGACGCAATATGCTCAATTTTTTAAAGGTGTCCACACCTAAGCTATTTGAGCCAACTTACTTCAAAACTCAAATAGAGTAATTCTCCCATTTTTTAGTATCCTGAGGGTATAATGCCAAAACTAAGCATAAAAATTAACTTCAGAACCTATACTTTTGTCGCACCAATATATTGATTATAATTCCTACCCTTCATTATTGGTTGATCATATAGTTTAAAGACAAAACTAAATGTGAATTAGGTAAATATTTGTGGGAAATAATAAAAAAAATTACGAACGTCCGGTTTCTCCAAATGAGCTCCTTTACATAATTGGTGAAAAAGAGAAACCGCCTTTTTCCATTCGCATTGTAATTGAAGGAAAAGGTCAATTATCACTACCTACCTTACAACAAGCTGCTAAAGTTGCCGGCGACGCTAACCCTGGAAGCAGGCTCATTCTTTCTAAAGATAAAAAAGGATTGAAGTGGAAGGACTCAGGCAAAACCCCTTCCGTGATAAAAGTGCCATCTGATGAATTAAAAAACACACCTTTAGAGGAGCATCGGCTTTTACAAAAAAGCTTTAGCCCTTATACAGAAAGTACAAGTATAATTTATTTGATAGATGGCCCAAATCAAAAAATTATTTTTCAATCTTTTCATGGAGTGATGGATGCAAAAGGAGTCCTACACTGGGCTCAAGATATTTTTCGGTGCCTAAATAAAGAAACCCCTATTGGCACTAACAGCAAACTCACCGACTATGAGTTTGTAACTCAAAAAACTCCCCGTGTTTACAGGAGCCCTTTAACATTTAATGCCCCTTCACCAGTTGGTAATCTTTCAACTAAAAATTTAGATACTCACTATAAGCGCCTAACGATTCCAGACACCGGGCACTCTTTAGTTGCAAAAATCGCACAAGTGCTTGGGCGTGAATCTTATAAATATTCAAACTCAACGGCAACCTTTATGGTACCTGTAGACCTCAGAAGACACGACCTTTCAATTAAAACTACGGCAAATTTTAGCTACCCACTTTTTCTTACCGTTGAAAACGGTAGCTCTTGGCAAAGTCTTCAATCGAAACTTTTAAATCTATTAACATTAAATAAAGAACTATGTGTTGATAAGAATGAAATAAAAATAAAAAGAATACCTTTAACTATACTGGGCTTTGGGGTTAGCTTACTCAACAAATACAACAACTGGAGAAAGAAAAATTTAGTTTCTGCCATTATTTCTAATTTAGGCAAAGTAAATCTAGGTAACTTTAGTCACACTACATTTAAAGCAAAAAGCGTTTATTCCATCCCCATACCTATTTCAATGGTCCCAATAACTTTAATCATCGTTGAGAACCCTAAACACACTGAAGTACTTTTTTCTGGCCCGCGCGCAGAGAAGGAAAAGCTGGAAAAGATGGCCAGTGCAATTGAAGCAGAACTTAATCATAATAAAAATCTAAATAGATATTTTGATCAAGTGCGAGTGAATGAGCTCAACTCAAGAAAGTTAACCTATCCAAAAAATAAAAATATTTATGAACTTTTCTTGGAGAACTCAACTAAATACCCTAACAAAGTGGCACTTTATGAGTCTGAACAATCTTTCACTTACCAAGAGCTAAACCAGCTTATAAATAAGATGGCTACAGGACTTTTAGATAAAGGTATTAAAAAGGGAGATGTTATTGGTATACAGTCTAATCGATCGATTAAAACTGTGGCTGCCATATTTAGTGTTTTAAAAGTTGGTGGTGCCTACCTACCCTTAGACCCCTCTCTTCCAAATGACCGGGTTCGCTTTATTCTTGAAGACTCAAATACGAAGTTCTGCCTAACTTCAAGTTCTGAGCAAATTGATAGTCTTTTTATTCCTATTGATGCGATCATAAGGAGAAAAGGAAACTCTAGCTGTTTAAATACGGTTTCATCAGAAGACCTCTGTTATATAATTTATACCTCAGGCTCGACAGGCTCCCCAAAAGGTGTTGAGGTTCAGCACAGAAATATAATAAACTATGTCACTTGGGCAAAAAACTATTATGGACCAGATTCATCTTTTAACTTTGCTTTATTTACCTCTCTGTCTTTTGATTTAACAATGACTTCGTTATTTCTACCGCTTTTGAGTGGAGGATCAATACATCTATTCTCAAATAATTTAGACCACATTATGATTGAGCAGATATTAGAAAACCCATTAATTAACTTTTTAAAATTAACACCAACCCATTTAGATCTATTTACTAAAGTTACAAACAAAAAGGCCACACAAAAAAACTTAATCGTGGGGGGAGAGCAATTAAAGCTATCCCTTGCTAAGTTAGGGTTAAACACTTTTGCAAAAGGCAGTCGCTTGTTTAATGAATATGGTCCGACAGAAGCTACAATTGGCTGTATTACTCATGAATTTATTCCAGGTAAGGATTACCATTCATCGGCACTCCCCATAGGAACTCCCGCCCCAAATACGAGAATATATTTATTGGATAAAAATCTGAATGACGTTGAACCCGGTGATGTTGGTGAACTATATATCGCAGGTGATGGGCTAGCAAAAGGCTATCGCAATAAGCCAGAGCTGACTAAAGAAAAATTTGTACAAGATAAAAATGGCCAGGTTTTATACCACACAGGCG
>Ga0209187_1004165_pt1 | contig 11280 bp, 12 predicted proteins | sample BantaG_FD_187430 | JGI IMG/M metagenome (GOLD analysis project Ga0209187, IMG submission 187430) | Marine algal microbial communities from Bantry Bay, Ireland - BantryBay_4 metaG (SPAdes) (version 2) | ecosystem: Host-associated > Algae > Red algae > Unclassified | place: Bantry Bay, Ireland... | reverse complement strand
CGTCCTCCGTTTTTTCATTTTTCTCCATACCTAAAAAATCAACACAGAAAGAAGTCGTCAGAGCAGTCAAAGCAGAATCTGCACTTGAATAAGCTGCGGCAATTAATCCTAAAATAAATACAATCCCAACCCAAGGAGATAAATGCTCCAATGCTATAGTTGAGAATAATTGATCAGTTCGTTCTGGAATCTCAATTCCAACATTAGCTGCATAAATATATAATAATGCTCCAAGCCCTAAAAACAACATATTTACAAAAACTAAAACGATACTAAATGCTAGTACATTTTTCTGCGCATCACCAAGTGTTCGACAACTCAAATTCTTTTGCATCATATCTTGGTCGAGTCCAGTCATCACAATTGCAATCAATGCACCAGAGATAAATTGTTTGAAAAAATTATTAGAGTCTGTCATAAAATCATCGAAGAAAAACATTTGACTATAATCACTTTGCTGAATCGTAGCAACAAGATCACCTGAACTTTTATCCAACGCATTCCCAATTGCTAAAATCGTCAACACTACTGCTGTCAGCATAAAAAAGGTTTGCAAAGTGTCCGTCCAAACAATAGTTTTAATTCCACCTTGAAAAGTATAAATCCAAATTAATAAAATCGTCACCGCTACAACTGCCCAAAAAGGAATAACCATATCAAACCCTTGAGCAATTTGTAGAAAAACTATCGCTACCAAAAATAATCGAAGTGATGCTCCTATTATCCTTGAAAGTAAAAAATAAAATGCCCCCGTTTTATAAGACCAAAGTCCAAATCGTTTTTCCAAATATCCATAAATGGACGTCAAATTCATTCTATAATAAAGCGGTAAAAGTACCAAAGCAATCACCGCATATCCCACCAAATATCCAAAGACCATTTGCATGTAAGAAAAAGCCTGATTGGCTCCTCCTCCGCCAACTGCTCCAGGAAGAGATATAAAAGTCACCCCCGAAAGCGATGCTCCGATCATTCCAAACGCTACTAAATACCAAGGTGATTTTCGATTGGCAAGAAAAAAATCAGCATTATCAGCATTCCTACTTGTAAAATAAGAAACTGCCATTAACACTAAAAAATACAAAGCAATAACGCCAAATATTATCTCAGGAGTAAGTTTGTCCATCTTTAAGTTTAGATAATTGAATCTAGAGTTTAAATAAGAGATTTCTTCAAAATCTTATATTCTCTATGTTTAGCTTATCAAAATAAAGCGAAAGGTAATAAAAAAATTTGACGATAGACGGACGCTTCTCTTGACGGTGAACGGACGTTCATTTCATTCACTTGACGGAGATTAGTCGATGACTCCGTCAAGTGAATGAAATGAACATCCGTTCACCGTCAAGCGAAGCGTCCGTCTATCGTCCTTTAATCCTGCATCTTACTTCCATAACTAAGATCTCCTGCATCTCCCAAACCAGGTACGATATATGATTTTGCAGTTAATTCATCGTCTTGTGCTCCAATCCACAGTTTCACATTAGGATTAAGTCTTCGAATATAATCTAGACCGTAAGTAGAAGCGACAGCCGTTATAACATGGGTCATTTTAGGTTTCCCATATTGTTGAATTTCTTTTAAAGCCAAATTCATGGAAGCGCCAGTTGCTAACATCGGATCACACATTATAAGCACACAATCATCTAAATTAGGACATGAAATATATTCAATATTGATTTCAAAAGTACCGTCTTTATGATGCATTCGATATGCCGATATAAATGCATTCTCCGCATCATCAAAAATATTCAATGCGCCTTGATGCAATGGTAAACCTGCTCGTAAAATAGTTCCTAAAACTATTCGATCCGTTGACAGACCTACTGAAGCAATCCCCAAAGGTGTTTCAATATCCTGTTTTTTATAATTTAAAGTTTTACTAATTTCGTAGGCAAGCACCTCTCCTATCCGTTCCAAATTTCTACGGAAACGCATACGGTCTTTTTGAATATTGACATCTCTTAATTCAGCGAGATATTTATTGGCTATAGAATTATTTTTACTCAGGTTAAAAATCATAGGAAGTTTTATTTTGTTATTTCAAATATAGGTAAATTAATTTAATGGATGAATAAGAGTACTTTAAGACTACAGATGTCAGACCATGCGCTTCGCTTATTGTCAGAAGTCAGACCACCCAAAATGTTGCAAGCATCATCTTTTTTTAGTCTGACTTCTGACAATAAGCGAAGCGCATGGTCTGACATCTCTAGTCTTAAAGTATAATGGGTTGTGAATTTAAAGAATCACTATTTCTCAAGAACAAATTTCCACTTATTCATTTTTTTTTAGAAATTTGATTTTTCTTTCAAAAAAATAAAACAATGAAAAACCTCGGATTAATTTTTTTTCTTTTGTCTACCTTACTTTTTACTTGTGAAAATGCCCCAAAAGCACCCGAGCGAAAAGCAAATGCCGCACCCATTTCTAAAAACATGGAAAAGAAAATTTTGATTCCAAGTGAGGAAGGTGGTGTAGATTTTTGGGTGGATAATGAATGCTCCCAAGGCCCACCTCCTGCAACTGTTGATTATAAAAATCAGCCTGAAGGATATTCTTATAATCTGAACAAGCAACAGGGTTATGCGAAGGAAGTCATGTTTATGACTAATGGTTATAAGTTAGACATCACGACTAAGGGATGTAATTCTATTTGGGTGACTCATTCTTATTTTTTCCCAGCAGAAGATTTGGATTTAAACAATGCGGCAGCAGTTTCTCAAAAGGTTTTAGAATTGATTGAGCAAACTACGTCATTCAGTAATCCTCCTATTGATATTAAATCAAAATTAAACCCACTTAAAATGGCGGTTGAACAAATTGGGCCTTTCAATATAGGAGAAGAATTTGTTTTGAGCAATGGTGATGTAACAGAAACTTTTGCGATAGATAGATTAGACACCAATGGAGAAAAAATATTTTTACAATATTACTTTACAAAAGGGCCCGTTTGATAAAACTAAATTAAAGATCAATGAACGTACAAAACAATCAACATCCTTTAAATGAGCAATTACAATTAAAGGCAAAAGAGTTATTTCCTGACAAAGCTGAGCGGATACTTGAATATTTTGCTACAAAATTTGAATATCATTTTAATGATTATAAAATGCTCAAAGGATTTACTCCTAGTGAAAATTTAATGAAGGTTTGTTTCTCTGCTGCATGTCCATACATGCCTATTACCAAATTTGATTATTCGTACGACTATTTTGTTACTTATTTTCAAAATGAGGAAAGCGATTATTTGAAATATGATAATATAAAAAATACTATCAATAGCCAATTGATTGCTGCCTTTCACCAATTATATTTTTCTAATCATAAAGAAGCACTTCAAAAACTAATTCAGCTTTCCTTAAGAAAAACAAAAGGAAGAATCATAAATTCTTATCTCCATTTTTTCGATGGACTTTTAACGGCTGAAGTGGAATTGAAAAATCGAATTATTGTAAATATTCAAGATTAATTGAAAATGCCCTGACAGTTTTAAAAACCATCAGGGCATTTTGTAATGAATAATTTCAAATACCGTATTCACCGTTTCAGGAAATTATTAATTATTCATTTTTAACTATTAATTACAAATGTCTTTCGGCATGATAACTTGATCTTACCAGCGGGCCACTCTCCACAAAGTCAAATCCTTTTTCCAAACCAACTTCTTTATACATCGCAAACACATCAGGATGAACAAACTCTGCAACTTCCAAATGCATTTTTGTCGGCTGTAAATATTGTCCGATAGTCAATACATCACATCCATGCTCTACTAAATCATCCATGACTTTAAACATCTCCTCTTTCGTTTCACCAAGACCAACCATCACCCCAGATTTAGTTCGATGTCCCATTTCTTTGGTTCGTTTGATTTGTTCAAGGCTACGAGCATATTTAGCTTGAGGACGCACTTTTCGATAAAGACTTTCTACCGTTTCCATATTATGAGAGACCACTTCCTGACCACCTTCTACCATTCTTTCCAATGCATCCCAAGTTGCTCTTACATCTGGAATCAAAGTTTCGATAGTTGTAGTAGGAGACATCTCCTTGGTCAACTTTACAGTCTGATACCAAATTTCAGCTCCTCTATCTTTTCGCTCATCACGATTTACAGATGTGATAACGGCATGTTTAACTTGCATTAATTTGATCGCTTCTGCTACACGGCGAGGTTCATCTTCATCATACTCAGGTGGACGTCCAGTTTTTACTGCACAGAACGAGCAAGAGCGCGTACAAGTATTTCCCAAAATCATAAAAGTAGCAGTACCTGCACCCCAACATTCTCCCATGTTTGGACAACTCCCACTTTCGCAGATGGTATGTAATTTATATTCATCTACCAATTTCCGTACTCGCTTGAAATCTTCTCCAATGGGTAATTTCACTCTTAACCAATCTGGTTTTCTTTTGCGAGGTTCTTTTTCAGGTTTATCAACTATAGGTAATTCTATCATTTTTACTTTTCTTTTTCTCTACAGGCTGAAGCCCGTAGCTATACAAAATCCGAAATTCTCAAGGAAAATTTCGGATTTTGTATAACAATTATGTTCATTCAACAATTAATAAATCGTAATGTTTACCATCGTTTTCCTAATTGCAAAGTTACATAAAGATTAATAAAAAAAGGACGATTTGGATTAGCTTCCACTTGAGCAGGTGCTAAATGTGGGCAACTCATATCCATAATATCTAAAATGTCTTGATCAATATGAATTAAGATCGGAGCTCTTTTGTAAAAAACATCTACCGCAACGCCTACTTCTACCGCTTTTACAAATTCATCAAATGCTCCCCAATCAAAATGTAATCCTGCTTTGGCGTGTACACCAGGCAAAGGTCTTACTTCGCTTAATCCTTTAAAGAAACCACTTGCTCCATAGACTCTTCCTATAGGATCTAAAAAATTACAAGGACTCTCTGCATTAAATTTTTCAGCACGAGTAGGTATCAAATCCGGTTGGCTAAGATCTGTTTGTTTAATATCTAAATAATAAGGTTTAAGCAATCCAAGTGTAACACCTGCTTCATAATTCAGTCCTATTGCAACACCTTTTCTTTTTGCTTTTTCAGAGATATATTTTTTTCTACCATATCCTGCTCTAATTACATAAAGGTTATTTCTTTTACCTAAAATAAATGATTGAGGTGATCCTTGATTTGGAAAGGTGTTATCACTATTCTGTCGGAAATCTTTTTGATGTTTTAACTCTCCTATCTCAAGTTGAAAATAAGTGGATTTATGGTAAGTCTTTATCTTAGTCCAATTGGCCGCTACCGCAAAACCATAAGTGTGAATTCTAGCATCAATCGTAAATTCTTGATTATATATTATTCCTTTACTTTCTTCATTGGTAAATTGTCGACTTTGTGCCGAGAGGAAAGTTTGTGCTAAAACCAAAGTAACTAGTAGACTAAATATTTTTTTCATAGGAATAATATTAATAATGAATAGTGCTGTTCTGTTATAATAACAACTTAAGGTATAAAGGTGTTGTGAAAAACAGGCAAGAATCTATCATTAATTTACAAAAAATAACGTAGAAATGACAGTTTTGATACAAGAGATTTTGAGGAAATGATTTTTAGAGGAATCTTTTTGGGGAAAATAGAATAAAATAGAAATAAAATAATCTCTTTATACGGGTAGGTTATTTATTTCCTAATCCCTAAAATAAATCATTAAAGCTTTTTATCTTTTTGTTTTTGTATTCAAGCTTCTGTCTATATATATCTTTTTCATTTTTAAGTTGTTGATATTTGGTAAGGTAAGTATACACTTTTGTATAATCATATACGCTCCATTGGATATATTCTATATTTTTAATTTCGATTTTCATAAATGAAAAATCATAACTACCCGGCAGAAATAAAGCAGGAGATTCTACTCTTGAAAATAAAATCTCATCGTCAGTAATTTTAATATCTTTTAAGGTATCACAGATACTTTCGATAAAAGGAAACCATTTCTCAACAGGGATGTCTTTTAATTTTGCTGTTGAGAAAATCATATCGTCACTCCCTACTAATTGAAAATCTTCGTTTAGTAAAATAAGTTGTCGAAAGTGCTTATCTGTAAATACGTTGGTGTTCACTTGTTTTCTAGTTTTAACTTAATCCAATAAAGACCTTCCTAAATCCTCAAATAATTGCTCAACATTCTCTCCTGTCTTAGCACTTGTAGCTATATCAAATGGAATTTCTAATTCCTTTTTGATCTTACTTAATTGTTCATCTGTAATAAGATCTCTCTTATTTCCCACTAAGCGAATAACGCCTCCATTTAGAATTCCTTTAAGATAATTAAGATCGTCGGAAATGTTCTTAAATGTGGTAGGTCTACTTAAGTCAAATACATATATTACTCCACTAGCTCCTAAGAAATAAGTTACAGGAACCTTATCTTGAGAAACCTCCCCAGCAATATCCCATAGCAATACTGAAAGTTCTTGGTCATCAACATTGATCACTTTTTTATTTACTTTTACTCCGATAGTAGTAAGGTACTTATCATCAAATTTACTGTAGATAAATTGATTGAAAAGAGAAGTCTTCCCTACACCAAAGCTTCCAGCTAGAATCACTTTTTTACTCGTCATTTTACCTTTTTTATCTTTTAATAGTTTGTTTTAAAAATTTGGGTTAATACTGAGGATGAAAATATTACAACCAAAGAGTGCAATTATTCACGTCTCATAAATAAAATACTCTTCTAGTTTTAGCGATAAATCTTTATTTAATTCACTATTAATTTCATCTAGATGAGTAGGCATTTTATTACTTGCAAAATCTAAAATTTTATCAGAAAGTTCATCTTTTTCTTTCATTGAAAGTGTTCCACTTAATGCAACTGCCATATACCAAGACGGAAAACTTTGTAGAATGATTCGATAGGAACCATATTCTATCGTTTCTAAATCTTCATTCCCCTTATTAAAAGCATCTTCTACAAATGCTTTGATTGCGGTAAGCATTCCTGCAACCACATCTTGATCTACAATATCATTTCGGGTAGCACTTCCTGCCAGTAGTCCTGAGTTTTTTTGAACTATAAAAATCTCTTCGACAACTGGTTTATCCAAATTTTGGATAATTTCTTCGCTGGTTTTTTTCCATCCCATTCTAGCTTTTATTTTTCCAAAAAAACCTTTTGAATTAAAAGTACCTTTTATCTGACTTTCAATTCCTTCTTTTAATATTTGGATTTGATGACCAACATATTTCTTTATCATTTTACCCACTTCAGGATAAATCGCATTGACTATTTCATCCTTTGAATCTCGAATTTTTTCCACCATCATCTGATCTACTACCACTTTAAATTCTTCAGGGAAATTCTTTTTTAAAAATTCAATCCGTTCTTCAACAATTGGAGAAATTTCTTTTGATAAATTTTCCTCATTATAAATGGTTTCTTGAACCTTTTGAATTTCTGCTCTCTCTTCTTTCAAAAGAATATTTTTGAGTTGTCGAAACAACTCCTCTTCATCTCCAACTCTTTTATCCTTTTGAGTATCCATTTTAATAAGAAATTCTAATTGTCCTTATCAAAGGATTAAGGCTTTAATAAATTCTTACCCGCTTCCATCAATAACTGACCGATTCTCTCCTTATCATTCATACTTGACTCTTCCATCGCATTTTGGAGATCTGCTAAACCATCTTTTAAGGATTGCTCAAGCTGTCCAATTCGACTATCAATTGTACCTTCCAATTCTGAAAGTCGATTATTCGCTGTACTTTCTATTTCTGCAAACCGACTATCAGTTAAACCTTCTAATTGAGAAAATCGCGCAACCATATCTTTTCCTAGTTCTTTATTAGAAGCACTAGAATTAGAAGATAATTCTTTAATTCTCTGCGTTAATTTATCCTCTACTTTTTCTAATTGTTTTTGGAGTGTTTGAAATTTGGCTTCAAACTCATTAATATGTTGCCCCATTAAAATATCTCTAATCGTGCTTATTTCACCAAGAGATGCTCCGTTACTAGAACTATGATTGTCTTTTTTTGACATTTCTTAAACTATTTAAATGAAATGAATTGAGGGTAGTTTTTGCTTTGGTTATTTATCTAGGAGATAGTTTTTTTGAAATTGTTTTAAAAACTGCCGTAATATAATTCGATTTTTAAAAAAAACACCTATAAAAAGGTAATTTTCCTCCTAACTATCAATTAAATAAATATTTAGTTTTTTCAAATCTAACTAGCCTAAACCAATAATTATCTTACGGAAAATTGAGGATTCAGGTACAAAATAAATGCTTTAATTTAATAAAATCTACTCCCGTTTAACGCAACGTTCAGATACCAAGCAGCAGGTTTAAGTTTTTGATCTTTCTGATAAGTATATGCATCTCCATTAATATCCAACATTGGAATATGAAGATTTCTAACCTTTGTCCATTTAGGTGGGAAAAAATACATGTCGTGAATGACTTTATTTTGAAGGAAATTTCGAACTCGTTCTGAATCTACACCCACTCCCAATTGAATGGCTTGTCCATAATCTAAAACTCGTTGAACTTGTCCTGCTAAAACGCCATGAGAATATCTCCCATATTTTGCTCCACAAATATCACGATATCCAAATCGGCAAGGGTAATCGGTATCTCTAAAAGTAGTTGTTCCTGCTCCACTAGTTACCCCTGTCCAAAGCACAGATTTCAATTCATACATCCAGTTTTCATATTGGTATAAAAAAGAAAATGCGCCTGTTCTAAATTCATCACCTCCTTTAAAACTTCCAAATGCATCATTCTCAACGATTACATGAAATTGATTAAATTGTAAAGAGACTGTACCTGATCTTTGTGTAGTTTCAATTTGATCATTATAAAAATGAAGGGCATAGCCAATTGCATATTTTCGACGAGTTTGTTGTAAGAAAGGCATCACAAAAGGAATTTCTTTTTCTTTTTTTTCTCCTGCGGAAAATAAAACTCCTGTAGTCAATTGGCTTTCCCAACCTTTCATCGGAGGACCATAACTTAAGAAATTATAGTTTCCTCTCCATTCTAAATTGAGCTGTCCAAAATCGTATTTATAAAAAACATTTGCGACTATGCCTATTCTATTGACAGGTTGCCCAAATTGAATAGTTGCCCCTACTCGACCGCCCCAATGTTCTGTCCATTCGATTTGTCCAAAATTCACCACTTGCAAAATCAAAAAAAGAAAAAGGCTAAGACCTATTTTTTTATATTTCAAAATGAATTGTTTTTTTCAAAAAAAAAAATAGCCCATTGAATTTTTCACTTCAATGGGCTATTTTGGAGTTATGGATTTTTTAAGTTTATTTTTTTAATTTTTTCTTGATTATATTTACTATATCTTCAGGTGCATTTAATTCCTCACAGACAAATTTAACTGACTTCCCTTCATTTAGTAAATCAATGATTCTTAAAGTTTCATTTCTTCCTTCTGTTTTACCTTCGATTTTACCTTCGATCTTGCCTTCGATTTTACCTTCGATTTTACCTTCGATCTTGCCTTCGATCTTGCCTTCTTCTTTTTTTGCGTTTTCAACTAATTCTCGTATTGACATAATTTTTCTAATTTCTAGATTTTAACCATTGAACAATACTTTGAACAAAATCTTCTGTAACATTTAATTTCGCACAGATAAACTCTACTGATTTACCTTCTTCGAGTAGGTTGATAATATTTAAGGTTTCTACTTTACCTTCAATCTTTCCTTCAATCTTTCCTTCGATCTTTCCTTCGATCTTTCCTTCGATTTTACCTTCGATTTTACCCTCAATCTTGCCCTCTTCTTTTTTTGCATTTTCTACTAATTCTCGTATTGACATAATTTTTCTAATTTTAGTTATTGGTCGAATGTTGTTTTCAAATTTACTGATAAATTTCGGTTTTTCAAAGGGAACATAAAAACGGATAAACCCAATAAGATGGTATATCTTTTCATCCGAAAAGCCTTTCTTTGCCAAACGTTTTACAATTGCAGTTTTATGCTTCAATAGGTCAGGGTCTTTTAATTTATTTCTTTTGACACCGTACCAAGCCATTTCCATTACATAGGCAAAGATATTATCACTTTTAAGATTTCGCTTTGGTGGATGTTCTAAAAGTTTATATGTTTTAAATCTAAAAATCACCTCTGTCCCTATGCTTCTTTCAACATATTCTTTAGGATGAAAGTTCGGATTATTATCCGTAAAAATTATTAAAGTACTTACTGGTTTTTGATATTTATCGCTGATTCGATAATGGTAAGTATATGATCTCCAAGCCATTTTTTTATCGTGATAACCTTGCACTTCAATATGAATAAGTATCCATTCTTCAGTACCATCTTTTAAAAAAACTTTGACCAACTTATCCACTCGACGATTGGGTGTTTCCGAATCAGGGTAGATCGTTTGAAGTTCATTATCTAGGAATTCATATCCTTTGGAAAAATCAATTTGGTCTGCATCGCTTTTGTAGAAGTAATACATAAAATCTTCAAACAAGCTTTCGATGATAGCTTTCCATAAATTATCAGGCGTTAATTGACTCATAGTATTGTTTGGTTTTTCTAAAAGTAATACTTTTTTAGAATAAGTGCGGGGGCATGACAAATGATAATTTTTGACCAAGGCTATTTTTTGTCTAGTCGAGGCATAAAAACGGAGCTACCCCTTTGAGTAGTGAGAATTTTTGTAACGAAGAATAGGCAAAAAGAGACCGTCATAAAATTATCATTTGTCATGTCCACGTGCTTATATTTGCAACCAATAATTATGGCAAAAAAAATCCTCATTATTCAAACGGCATTCATAGGTGATGTTATTTTAGCAACATCATTAATTGAAAAATTATATCAGCACTACCCTGATGCTGCTATTGATTTTTTACTGCGGAAAGGAAATGAAAGCTTACTCAAAAATCATCCTTTTTTAAATCAGGTTTTAATTTGGAATAAGAAAAAGCAAAAAACAAAAAACTTATTTTCCATTCTACAAAAAATTAGAAACAAAAATTACGATGCTGTAATCAACTGCCAACGATTTTTTAGTACAGGAATGTTGACTGCTTTTTCAAAAGGAAAAGAAAGGATTGGTTATGACAAAAATCCTTGGTCTTCTTTTTTTACAAAAAAAATAAAACACGAAATCGCTGAGGCTCAAAACTCAAAACATGAAGTTCAACGAAACCAATCTTTGATTCAACATCTTACAGATAATCAACCTGCAATTCCAAAACTTTATCCTCAAGATTCTGATTTTGGAAAAATTAAAACCTCTGGAAAATATATTTGTATCGCACCTA
>Ga0209187_1004164_pt1 | contig 11281 bp, 8 predicted proteins | sample BantaG_FD_187430 | JGI IMG/M metagenome (GOLD analysis project Ga0209187, IMG submission 187430) | Marine algal microbial communities from Bantry Bay, Ireland - BantryBay_4 metaG (SPAdes) (version 2) | ecosystem: Host-associated > Algae > Red algae > Unclassified | place: Bantry Bay, Ireland... | reverse complement strand
GCTCGCGTTCCTCGTCGTCGCGACGAACTCGAGCGCGAGCGTCTCGCCACCGTCGTCAGGCGCACGCACGTCGGCGACGCGCACGACGCCCGATTCGGTGCGGAACGGCTGGAACACCTCGACCCCTTGCCCGCCCGGCGCCGTGTCGAACACGAGCCGTCCCGCCGAACCGTCGAGATCGAGTGTCAGCCCGGCGACCGTCCAACCCGGTCGCGATGCGTTGGTGAACTCGAAACGATCGCGCGGGGCGCTCTCGACGAAGGCGCCGTCGAGCCGAGCGCCGCAGGCGTCGCGCCCTTCGGCAGCCGTCGGTGCGGAGGCGGTGAGCGCGGCGACCGCCGACAGGGCGACGAGCGGCCCGGCAGCGACGATGCATCGGACGAGAAACGGGGACATGCGGACTCCAGCGAGCGACGTCGAGCGGATGCCGGACACGATGCCACGATTCGCGCCGGCGCTCACCCGGGTCGCGGGCCGCGCTCGCCAGGGCACGCGACCTCGCACGGGATCACACCGCCGACGTATCGCCCGCTGCCGGGCCGGCGCCCCGCCGACGACGGTCGTCGTCGGCGAGCATGGGGCGCCCTGCATCCGCGTCGGCGACGTAGTGCCGAAACAGCTTCGCCTGGGCGATGAACATCGCCGGCACCGACAGCACGATGATGAGGGTGCCGAACAGCACGCCGTAGCCGATGCTGACCGCCAGCGGAATCAGGAACTGGGCCTGCAGGCTCGTCTCGAGAATCAGCGGATAGATGCCCAGGAAGGTCGTCAGCGAGGTCAGGAGGATCGGCCGGAAGCGATCCTTCGTGCCCTCGATCACGGCCGCCCTGGTGCCGTAGCCCGCCGCGAGGTACTCGTTGTAGAGATCGACCATGACCAGGCTGTTGTTGATGACCACGCCGGAGAGCCCGATGATGCCGATGATCGACAGCAGCCCGAGCGGGATGCCGACGAGCAGGTGACCGGCGACCGCACCGATCAGGCCGAGCGGGATCGCCGCCATGACGATGACCGGTTGTACCCAAGAGCGGAAGATCAGGGCGAGCAGCGCGAAGATCACGAGGAGGGCGCCGAGGAAGGCGGTGCCGAGGGCCGCCCCTGCATTCCCCTGCGTCCGTTGCTCGCCACCGAACTCGACGATCAGATCCGGATAGTCGGCCACGAGCGCCGGGAGCACGTCGTCGCGAATGTACGCGTTGGCCTCGCTCGCCGTCGTGGTGGCCGCCTCCACGTCCGCGCCGATCGTGGTGATGGTGCGGCCGTCGCGCCGCAGGATGGCGTTCGGGGCGCGCCCTTCCTCGATGCGGGCGAGCGTGCCGAGCGGCACCCGGTGGCCGGCAGACGTGCGGATGCGCGTGTCGAGCAGATCTCCGAGACTCGCCCGATCGTCCCTGGGGAGGCGCACGAACACGCGCACGTCGTCGTCGCCACGCTGCACGCGAGTGGCCTCGTGACCGAAGAAGGCGTCGCGCATCTGCGTCGCGAGATCGGCGACGCTGACCCCGTGCACCCGCGCCTCGTCGCGCAGGGCGAAGGTGTACTCGAACCGCCCGGCCGACGCATCGTCACGGAGGTCCTGCACGCCCGGTATGGCCTCGAGGGCGGCGTAGGTGTCGGCCACGACCGGGGTGATGTCCTGCCCGTCCGGCAGGGACATCTCGAGGGCGATGGCGTCCCCCGCGTTCACCACGCTCGAACTGAGGTTCAGTCGGCGCACGCCGGGCAGGTTGCCGACACCCTCCCGCCAGCGCGTCTCGAACTCGCTGTTCGGAAACGAGCGCCGCTCGGCATCGAGCAGGCGCACGACGACACTGGCGCGGGTGCTGCCGATCGCGCCCGCGCCGCCGCCGGGCCCCGCGATCATCGCCCCCTGCCCCACCACCACGCTCACTCCCTCGACCGCCGGACTCGGCAGCTCCCCGACGGACGCCTCGAGCGCCTCGCCGGCGGCGATGGCGGCGAGCCGTACGCGCTCCGCGATCTCGGTGGTGCGTGCGATCGACGTGCCGCTCGCCATCTCGACATCGGCCGTCACGAGACTGCCGTCGACGGCCGGGAAGAAGCTGAACTTCACATGGCCGTGCTCGACCAGACCGACCGTGAACACCATCAGCGTGACGACGGTCGCCAGCGGTACCGCCCAGCGCCGGGTCGAGAACGTGAGCAGCCGGTGCAGCGGTCCGTCGATGAACCACCGAAGCGCGACGTCGATGCGGGCGCGGACACGACCGAGCAGCCGCAACACGATGTTCGGCCGCCGGGTCGCCGCGAAGTCGATGCCGGAGAGGTTCCGCGGCAGGATGAACAGCGACTGCAGGAGCGAGAGCAGCAGCACGATGATGACGATCTTCGGGATGTCGCCGAGAAACTTCCCGAGAATGCCGGGGAGTTGCAGGAGCGGCGTGAAGGCGACGACCGTGGTCAGCGCGGAGAAGATCACCGGGACGGCCATGCGCTGGGTGCCGACGACGGCCGCCTCCATCGACCCCTTGCCCGCCTCGGCGTTCTTGTGGATGTTTTCTCCGATCACGATCGCGTTGTCGACGACGATGCCGATGGCGAGGATGAAACCGAAGAGTGAGATCATGTTGATCGTCATGCCGAGCACGCCCATGACGATGAAGGTGGCGATGAAGGCGACGCCGATGCCGGCCGCCGCCCAGGCGGCGAGGCGGACGTCGAGGAAGAGGGTCAGGCAGAGCATGACCAGCGAAAGGCCGATCACGGCGTTGCGGCCGAGAAGGTCCAGACGGTTCTGCAACTCCTGCGCACCGTTCTGCCAGAGCATCACCTCGAGCCCGTCCGGCAACGAGGGCTCGAACACGTCCGCGACGTAGGCCCGGGTGGTCGCCACGAGGTCGAGCACCTGCTCGCCGCCGACGCGGTACACGATGACCGACACCGCGGGGTGGCCGTCGAAGCGCGCCTCGAAGTCGACGTCCTCGGCGCCATCGACCACGCGGGCGACGTCGCCGAGTCTGAGCTTCCCGCCTCTCGGGTCCGTGGCGACGACGATGCGCTCGAAGTCCGCCTGCGTGTAGTTGCGCCCGAGCGTCCTGAGCGGCACGGACAGTGTGTCGGTGTCGATGGTACCGGCAGGCAGTTCGAGCGAATCGGCGCCGATCCGGGCGCCGATCTCGCGCACCGTCAGGTCGTGCGCAGCGAGCGCGTACCGATCCACCTCGACGGTAATCTGATCGTCGAGCGCGTTGGCCAGCTGCACATGGCTGACCCCGTCGAGCCGCGCGATGCCGTCCTTCAGTCGCTCGGCCTCTTTCTTCAGCACCGCCGGCGTCGCCGGACCGTGCAGCACCAGTTCGAGTACCAGCTCGGGCGACGTGGCCTGCACGATGGTCGGTGCCTCCACGTCCTCGGGGAAGGCCGTGATGCGGTCGATCTCGCGCTTGACCTCGTCCAGCGTTCGCTGCACATCCTCGCCGAGCAGCAGGCGCAACTGGACCGTGCCGCGCCCTTCGACGGCGGAGGCGGTCAGCTCGTCGACGCCGTCGACGCCCGAGAGCTGATCCTCGATCGGGCGCACGACGCTCTGCTCGATCTCGGTCGGCGACGCACCGGGGTAACGCACATCGATGACGATGATGTCGAGGGTGAAGTCGGGGAAGGTCTTCTGCGTCATCGACTGCGCGCTCGCCAGACCGGCGAGCAACACGACGATCATCGCCAGGTCGGCGGCGACCGGATGCGTCGTGATCCAGCGGATGATGGCGTCCACGCGGTCCGGCGCTCAGTCGTCGATCGACGCGCCGTCCGGCGCCGCTCTCGCGTTACCGGTCTGGACGCGCATGCCGTCCACCGGGGTGTCGACGACCCCGGTCACCAGAACCGCCTCGGCGTCCGCCGCGTCCACGCGCACGTAGCTGGTTCCGCCGTCGACGAGCACGATGTCCGCCGCGCGGATCCGGAAGAGGTCGCCGACGACGAGCCAGACGGTGCTGTCCGGGCGGATGGCGGCGGACGGCACGGCGTACACCGCCTCGAGCGACGCCCCGTCGATCAAGACCTGCGCATAGGTATCGAGCAGCGTCGGCGCACGACCGGCCGGTGGATCGCCAGGCCTGACCCCGTCGGTCGACCTGCCCGATGCCTCGCGCGCCCGGCCGTCGGGTGTGCCGTTCGCCGAGTGGTCGACCGAGCGATTGGCCATGCTGTCGGCCGAACTGTCGGCAGAGCGGTCGGCCGACAGCGCGACGGTCACGTCGAGCATGCGTGTGCCGGTACCGAGCCCGCGAGCGACGCGGACCACACGCGCGGGACGGCGCTGCTCGCGGCCGGCGAAGGCCGTCGTGACCGTCGCCGTCGCTCGCCCGGCCGCCGGCCCGAACAAGCCCGGCACGAGCGACGCCGCACGTTCGGTCAGGGGGACGACGACCTCGAGCGCATCTGCGGTGAACAGCTCCGCCAGCGGCTGCCCGGTCGAGACCACGCTGCCCAGCTCGACCGAGCGGGTGAGCACGGCGCCGTCGAACGGGGCGGACACGACACTGTTCTCGAGCGCGATCTCCGCGCCGCGCCTTGCGGACTCCAGGCTCGCCAGTCCACCGGCCAGCTCGGCCTGCCGGGCCAGTCGTTGATCGAGTTCCTCCTGACTGACCACGCCGCGTCGGCGCAGCGCCTCGGTCCGGGCGAGCTGCGAGGCGTTGAGCTCTATGCGCGCCTGCGTCGCGGCGATGTCGGCATCGGCGCGCGCGAGCGTGGCGCGGGCGCTCCGGTCATCGAGACGGACCAGCCTGTCGCCCTCGCGCACCTGCCCGAGCTCGAGCATGGCCGGGTGTAGGGCCTCCACCCGTCCGGGCGACGCGGCCGCGAGCGACACCCGACGGCGTGCCGTGACGAAGCCTTCCGCGCGAACCGGCACCGGTGCGTCGAAGCGCTCGAGTGGCATCGTCTCGACCCGCGGCACGGTGCGCTCGACCGGGTCGGCGGCCAGCGGGGTCCTGAGCGCGCCCATGACGAGGAAGCCCGCCACCCCGACGAGCAGGATGGCGACGACGACGAGCGACCAGAGAACGTCGGCGACGCGATCGCGTTCAGAGGAGGCCATGGAATGAAGTCCGGGATCGGCGTGACCGTCAGGGAGGGCGCCGCGAGCGGTCGATGATCGACGCACGGTCCCCTGCCGCCTTGCTTGCAGAGTCGATACCAACCCGGTCGGCGTCCGACGGTCACCCGAGCGTTTCGTATACTGCGGCGATCCGACGAACGGACACTCGCCCTGCACGCTACCGACCCTTCTGCCGCCGGCGTCCGCGCGGACGCGAGCCTGACGCCTGCCGGCGACCCCGTCATGCGCTGCCGCCTGGCCGCGGCCGACGTGCTCGCCGAGCCGGACCCGGGCGCACGTCGCGTCTCGCAGTGCCTGTTCGGCGAGCGCGTGGACGTGCTGGAAAGACAGGGCGACTGGATGCGCCTTCGCAACCGGCGCGACGGCTACGCCGGTTTCGCACGGCAGGCGGCCTTCCACGGCACGGTGAACACCGCCGGCACGGCGACCGGCATCGCGGGCGTCGGCGACGCGCCTGGCGACGATCGTGCGCGTCGGCGGAACGAGACGGTCCGACTCGTCGGCGTTCGCGCGACCCTGCTGTTCGAACGCCCCGACATGAAGAGCCCGCTGCGACTCCGCCTGCCCTTCGGCGCGGCGCTGGATGTCACCCCCGAGAAGTCGTCAGCGCAGCCCGGGGCCGAATCCCGCTTCCTTCGTGTCCATGACCCGGACGGCGATCGCGACAGCTACGTCTGGCGCGCGCACTGTCTCGAACCCACGGCCACGCTGAACGGCACGCTCGTCGATGTCGCGCGCCGGCTGTTCGACGGGGCCCCCTACCTGTGGGGCGGGCGCACGCCGGACGGCGCGGATTGTTCCGGGCTGCTGCAGGGCGCGGCGCTCGCGCGGGGCCTGCACCTTCCGCGCGACAGCGCCGAGCAGGAGCAGTACCCGGCACACGACGTCGCCTGGGCGGCACGCGCGGCATCGGACGCCGTCTTCTGGCCGGGCCACGTCGGTCTGCTGATCGATCCGGACACGGTATTCCACGCCACCGCCCACACGCTCGCGACCGCGATCGAACCGCTCGCGGCGATCATCGAGCGGGCGGGCGAGCCTTCCTCGATACGACGCCTGCCGACGCAGCCTTGACGACACCGACGGCTGCAACGCGGGCTGCGACCAAGGCTGCGAACAGGGCTGCAACCGGGCCGCTGACAAGGCTGCCACGTGGACTGCGACCAGCGCTGCGACCGGCGCCGCGACCGGGGCTGCATCGCGGGCTGCGCCCTCGACTCAGCCGAGATCGCGCCGACGCTTGAGCGTCAGGACGACGCCGCGACGCGGAAACACTTCGTGGTAGGTACCGGCCCAGCACCCTTCCTCGAGCACCTGGTCGTGATCGAGTCCGGCGAACATCAGCGCCTCCTTGACCCGGTTCGCCCGGCCGATCGCCAGCAATTCGTTGCCGTTGTCGATCGCGCTCCTACCATGGCTGCAGCCGATCACCGAGAGGACGTCGGTCGCCGGATCGAGCGCGCGCACGTACTCGGCGACCAGCCGCTTGTTCGCCTCGCCGAGCACCAGCGAGTCGTTGGCGAAGATCAGCGTGTCCGCGCGGATGTCCTCGTACTCCGAGAACAGCGGGGCGTAGTTCGAACGCTGCAGCTCGAACAGGTTCTGCCGCACCAGCGCCTCCGACTCGACCGAGGCCCGGGCGGGTGCCGCCGGTGCGACATTCGCCGCGGCCATGCCGGGCTCGTCCTCGCCCGACAGGTTCGGCCCGGGCTCGAAGCTCGCCATCGTGAAATCGGCCAGCGGTTCCCCGGCGAACAGCTCGTCGTTGAGCGTCAGCTCGCGCGCCTCGGCGCCACCCACCCGCTGCGCCGATCCGGGCAGCGTGTCGCCCGACACGACACGGTAGTCGCGTTCGACCGACACCGCACCGATCGCGACGCGGTAACGCGTGCGCTCGCCCCTCTCGGTCTCGGCGCGTTCGGCCCGGTAGCGCACGTAGTGGGTGCCCTGATCCTCCGCCACGGCCTGGATACCGTAGCCCGCGTCATCGAGCCCCGCGACCACGTGACGCCCGAAGACCGTGTTCGGCGCCGAGACCTGCACCGTGGTGCGCGCCGGATCCAGCTCCGGTAGCTGGGTCAGCGTGTTCACCAGGTTGTCGGCGATCAGCGCCGGATCGGGCTCGTTCCCGTCCCCGTCCTGCAGGCCGAACAGCGCACAGCCCGACACGCTCGCCCCGGTCAACAGCAGCAGGGCGACTCCCGCCGCTCTCGACCCGATCCTCGATCCAATCGTCTCTCGTTCCATTGTCCTGTTTCCTTTCCGATCCTTGTCCTGAGATGCGCCGCACGCCGAGCGATCGACGCGCCATGCGTTCATGCCGGCACGCCGACCGCCCGCGACCCGGCGGGTCGGTGCAGCAGCGCGCGCGCCAGCGGTGCGGTCTGTGTCTTGAGCACTCGATCGGCCGGCAACGTGTTCGCCGCGATCAGCAGGTCGTGCCGAAGCCCGAACAGCCACGGATACCACTCGCGCGACAACGGTGTCTTCCAGCGCCAGAGCAGCTCGTCCAGTGCCGTGAGCGACGCCGCCGGGTCCCCGAGCTGTACCGGCAACGGCGCCGCCCGATCGTTCGTCACCGGGTGCCGAAACGCGTCGGCGATCTGCTCGAACGCGGCCGGCACGCCGTGCGCGCGCCGGACCTCGCGGGCCGATGCCTCGCGCCGGGCCGCATCGGCGTGCCCGGCGTCGTCGTCGAGCCCGGCCGCCATCAGCGCGAGTTGCAGCCGGTCTGTCGCGGGCCAGCCGGTCGCGTTCAGCAGCAGGCGATCGATGCCGGCCCGGCCCTGCCAGGGCCCGACGAACAGTCGCCTGGGGCAATAGTCGTTGGCATACAGGTTGTCCCAGACGATGGTCTCCCGATCGGCGATGTCGCCCGGCAGCCTGCAGTCCGCCACCCCCACCTCGCGGGCGACGACGTCCCGACCACAGACGCTGATCGCGTGGCGTGCGTCGAGGGTGACGGCGAAGTCGTCGAGGTAGCCGGGCGCCGCGTCGGCCAGTTCGCCCGCGTAGATGCGCGGCACCACCACGAGCGCGGCGTCGAGTCGCTCGCCGAGTCGATTGGCGAGCCGGGCGTGAGCTTCGCCTTCGGAGGCGATGCCGCCGTCACGCCTCGAGAAGTCGGGATCGATGTCGTCGAGCAACAGCATCAGTCGGCTCGCGCCGTCGTCCCGCAGGCGCGCGAGCTTGTCGACGGTCGCCTCGAGATCCGCCCCGCCGGCCAGCGAGGCGAAGTCGAAATCGATCCCGGGCGCGACACCCGCGATGACCGACACGCCGCGGGCACGTGCCGCTCGGCAGAACGCGGCGAAGTCGGATCGCCAGGCGGCGTCGTAGGGATCTCGCCACCGCAGCCGATGACGCGCGTCCTCCTTGGGGGCGTAGGCGTAGGTGTCGAGGCCGTGCTCGGCGAGCGCATCCAGCACCGTCACGCGCGCCGACCAGTCGAGCAGTCGCCCGTAGTAACCCTCGAGGTAACCGCGCATCGCCATGCCCTCAGGCGCCTCGTGTCGAGGCGGCCACCGGCGCGCGCGCCAGGCGGCCGCCGGGACACGGCGCGTCCACGCCGGTGGTCGACGGAAAGGTGAGCGGCAATCCGCGCAGGTGGCGCACGGCGAGAAAGGCGACGAGTTCGGCCTCGAGAAAGTCACCGGGGAGACCGACGTCGTCTGCCCTCGACACGTCTGCGTCGAGACCCGCGCGGAGGCCATCGAGCAAAGCCCGGTTGTGCTGCCCGCCGCCCGCCACGACGAGCGCGCGCGGCGCGACCGGCAGGCGCTCGATCGACGCGACGATCGCCCCGACCGTGACGGCGGCCAGGGTCGCGAGCGCGTCCGGCAGGCTCAGCGCATCCAGGCGCGCGAGTGCGGGGAGGCGGGCAAACGCCTGACGGTCGAGCGAGCGCGGGGGCGGCCGGGCGAAGAAGGGATCGTCGAGCACCTCTTCGACGATGCGCAGGTCGGCGCGTCCGGCGAGCGCGAAGGCGCCGCCCGCGTCGAACGGCGCGCCGGTTCGCGCGCGCACGAGATCGTCCATCAAGGCGTTGCCCGGCCCGCAGTCGAAGCCGACGAGCGTGTCGTCGGACGCGTCGCCCGAGCCCGCGCCGAGACGTCCACCGAGGTTGCTGACGCCACCGATGTTGAGCAGCAGCGACGGCGCCGGCAGGTCGAGTGCGTCGAGCACCACGCTCTGATACAGCGGGGCGAGCGGGGCGCCTTCCCCGCCACGCGCCACGTCAGCGGCGCGGAAGTCGTGAACGACATCGATACCCGTCAGCGTCGCGAGGTGCATCGCGTCACCGAACTGCACCGATACCCCGGGGCCTGGCGAGGTCGGGGCAATCGGCGCGCACCCCTCGCCGCTCGTCCGCGGCGCATGAAACACGCTCTGCCCGTGGAAGCCGATGATCGCCGGCCGGCCCTTCCGACGCGGCGCGGACGTGATCAACCGATCGAACGCGGCGGCATGGTCCTCGGCGATCAGCCGTTCGAGCGGCGCGAAGCGCTCGCGCTCCGATGCCGCGCGCGGACCCGCCGCGATCGCCGCACGAATACCGTCGGCCGTCTCCGCGCGGTAGGCGAAGGTATCGGCAACGCCGGTGCGCCCGAGTGTCTCGCCGTCACTGTGCACGCGCGCGACATCGATTCCGTCGATGCTGGTACCGGACATCAGACCGACGACATCGACGGCACGCGCTCGAACAGCAGAGGAGGAGGGGGTCGTCACTCGCCGATCATAGCCCGTCGAACGGCCGCCGCGCGAACGCGAGAAGGCGTCAATAAATCGCCGACGAGCGCGCCTTGCGGCCGGCGACAGGCAGGCTCCGGGTGGCGTAGTCTTGCGGTCCGGCATGGAGGGAGCTCGGCGGATGACGAAGACAGGCACGCACGTCAGAGAGGTCGCGAGGCGCGGCGGACGTCGAGCGTCCGGCGCCGCCGTCGCCTCGCTGCTCGCGGTACACGTCGTCGCCGGCGCCAGTCTCTCGGCGCAGGCGGCGTCCGCGACGCCGATCGCGCTCTGGCTCGCCGATGCGCCGCTCGCGCGCGTGCTCGAACACGTGGCCGGCACCGACGGCATTCGCGTGGTCGTCGATGACAGCATCGACGGCGTCGTCGACGGACGTCTCGACGGCGAACGCGAGAGCGTGCTCGCGCGACTCGTCGTCGAGCACGGTCTTGCCGTTCACGGCGATGGCGACACCATCTGGTTCGATCGCGCGGATCGGCCGGTCATCGAATTCGTCGACCTGCCACCGTCCGACGCGGATACCGCCCTGTCCCTGCTCGAACAGATCGAGGCGGACCTCGCCTCGCCCGATGCCGTGGTCGAGCGCTCGGACGAGGGCGTGATGCTCTCCGGACCGAGGGCCTTCGTCGAATCCGCGCTCGATCGACTGGCGGCGCTGCCGCAGGAGTCGCTCGAGGCGGCGGACACCGTCACCTCCGACGTGTCGACCATCTCCGACATTCCCGGCTACGACGTGGACTACACCCTGGAGCGCAGACTGTGAGCCGCCGCCCGAGAGAGGATGAGTCGTCCGCGTCGCGCGGTTTGCTGTTTCCGATCGGTCTGGGGCTCGGTGCGCTGGTCGCCATCGCGCTGTTTCTCGCTGTCCGCAGCGGCCCCACGCTCGACGACACGGAGACCGAAGGGCTCGCGGTCGACACGATCGATCGGGACGACGCGCCGCCTGCCGGTGCCGAGGCGGAGACGCTCGTCGCGATCGACGCCACGGCGGCGCCGATGGACGAACCGACGGTGCTCGACCCGACCGTCGATCCGGCCGTCGACCCGGGCGTCGATCCGGCCGACGCGCTCGCCGACCCGGCGGGAGGTTCCGCCATCGGGGATACCGACGGTCTGCCCGGCGCGACGGACCCCGAGACGAGCGACCTGTTCGGCGGCCGCATCGTGATGGTCTCCTCCGGCGTGCCGCGCGTCATCGTGCTGGCTGACGGCACCAGCCTCGCCCCCGGTGAAACCTTGCCGAGCGGTCATCGCATCGTCGACATCGAGCGCGAGCGCATCCTGCTCGAGCGCGAAGGCGTCGAGTGGCCCGTCGAAGTGCCCTGAGCGAACGCCGCGACGCAGCCGGCCCGGTCGGCCCGCGTCGAGGCCCGCGTCGAGGCCCGCGTCGAGGCCCGGGTCAAGGCCCGGGTCGAGGCCCGGGTCGAGGCCCGGGTGCAGGCCCGG
>Ga0209187_1004162_pt1 | contig 11292 bp, 7 predicted proteins | sample BantaG_FD_187430 | JGI IMG/M metagenome (GOLD analysis project Ga0209187, IMG submission 187430) | Marine algal microbial communities from Bantry Bay, Ireland - BantryBay_4 metaG (SPAdes) (version 2) | ecosystem: Host-associated > Algae > Red algae > Unclassified | place: Bantry Bay, Ireland... | reverse complement strand
AGGTTGAGTTGTTACGCCCTCTTCGGGGCTTTCACAGGATTTGTCTAAGAACCATTATTTTTACTGCACAATCGGTAATTTCATCACATTATTTTCATCATAAAAAGAATTAATATATCGAATCATTTTTTGCTGATCCTTAGCTGAAATGATCGAACAATCTTTTATCGTTCCAATTATAGCAGTTCGTTTATTTTTAAAAAACCGTCGAGCACCTTTCAAGTCTGACACATCATTTCGGAAACCTAAAAATATTCTTTCCTTCGAAGATTCCAATCTATGTTCTGGTTTTAAGATAACATAGGGCGCATCAACCAATCCTGCAAAATCAAAATCGAATGGAATTAATATATGTTGCCCGTCTTTAATCATGACTTTTACATTCCGCTTTCCTTGGATAGACCAATCCGAATTTCCAATCATATAATTAAATAAAGCGACGGCTTTAACTTGATTCGTATTATATTTTTCTGGAGATAAGTTGTAGGCATTTTCAGTCTTCTCGGCATTGATTCGATCTCGCAACTGCGCAGTATCTTCAATTAAGATTCCATATTGAGTATCCACTTTCCCAGACAGGACATCTTTGTAATTTATTTTTACAAATTGGACTCGAAAACTCAAGTTGGTAATTTGATTATAAATTTTATACGCTAAATATTCTTTGACCAAAAGTTGTTTGGCTTCTTCCTCATCATTGACGCAATGAGTGACTAATTTCATATCATCAAACTCGATCAAGTCAGCTTCTGCCAAATCTCGTTTTTTAAAATTCAGTTTTAGTGGTGGTAAATTTTCACATTTCATTCTACGAAATCTGCCTCGTTGTTGCACTTTGATATTCCAAGTTTTAAATTCTCCTAGCTTATCTTTATAAGAAAAAATCGCATCGTGTTTTTCTTGATTTTTTCTATCACTAAAAGCTTCGGATGTATTTAATTCTAAATTTACCTCTACCATTTCTTGATATTGGAGTTCATCAAAAATGCTATTTTGATTGGTAATTATTTTGTTCGCTTTGATGAGTTGATTGGGAAAAAGGAAAATGGCGATCATAGCAATCGCTCGAAATGTGATTGAATTTTTCATAGATTTTTTTAGGTTTTTATAGTTTTATACAAGGAATACTTTAAAGACAGGCAATAGTTACAGAGGTTGGAAAAAGTTTAAATGAAAAGTGGGAAATTCGAAGAAGGGAGGATTTTGGGGGATGAATGGAGAAATTTAATAGACGATTGGTATTAAATGAATATCGAATAACGAATCTTGAACAAGAATTTAAGAAGTTTGACGATGTTAGTTTGGGGTTTTCTATGAGAAGTATCGTCAAACTTCTCAAATCTCAAATCCTTGTTCGATATTCGATATTCATTTCATCGCCTCAAATAAAACCTCCACAGGATGTTTCACTTTCCTCCCCGTCCCATCAAAAATCTGATGCCGACAACTCGTCCCAGGAGCAACAATTTCAACTTCACTATTCGCATTTTTCACCTTCGGAAAAAGCACTAAATTGCCCACTTGCTGACTCACTTCAAAATGTTCTTTTTCATAACCAAACGAACCAGCCATTCCACAACAACCGGAAGGAATCACTTCAACCGAATAATTTTCAGGCAAAGACAATAACCAAACCGTATCTTCCAAATTCGACAAAGCTTTCTGATGGCAATGTCCATGAAGTAAAATATCTTTCTTCTCATTGGTAAAAAAATCAGGAGTAATTTTTCCTTTTTTAATCTCATTGGAAATAAATTCGTCGATCAAAAAACAATGCTTTCCCAATTCTTTTGCCTTTTCCATTTCAGATTTTTCGACCAAGCGAGGATACTCATCTCGGAAAGTCAAAATGGCGGAAGGTTCAATTCCAATCAAAGGATTTTCGGAATTAATTATTTTGGAAAAAATCGAAACGTTTTGCTTGGCGAGTTCTTTTGCTCGATTTAAAAGACCTTTGGAAATCGCCGCTCGACCACTTTCGGGATGCTCAACCATTTTGACTTCATAGCCAAGTGCAGCTAATAATTTTAAACTTTTGATGCCAACTTCAGTATCATTCCAATTCGTAAATTCATCGCAAAATAAATAAACTTTCTCCTTGCTTCCCGCAGCCGTGTCACGGTTCAAACCGTGCCATGACTTGCTATACCATTTTCGCAAACTCATTGAATGAATCGTTGGCAACGACCTTTCTTTCGCCACTCCCAAAACACTTTTTGCCACGCCACTAAAAAATGAATTGGTCAAAAAGAAATTATATATTTTTGGGAAAAAACTTCCCAAGCGATTTAAATCATTGATGTAGGCAAATGCTTTGGCTCGAAGTGGAACACCATTCGTTTGATAATATTGATGTAAAAATTCTGCTTTCAAACTCGACATATCTACATTCGATGGACATTCGGAAGTGCAGCCTTTGCAAGACAAACACAAATCCATCACCTCTTTTATTTCGGGATGATCGAAGGGATTTTCTTTTTTATTTTTTGTCAAAAATTCTCGTAAAGTATTCGCTCGACCTCGCGTGGTATCTTTTTCGTTTCGAGTCGCTTGATAACTTGGACACATCGTTCCACCCGAAACGGGTAACTTTCGACAGTCACCTGAGCCATTGCACTTTTCAGCAGCACGAAGGATTCCGCCTTCGTTAGAGAAATTAAAAACGGTTTTTATTTTAACTTCTTGTTGCTCTGGTTCATAGCGCAAAGAAGTATTCATCGGAGCAGCATCGACAATTTTCCCAGGGTTAAAAATATTATTTGGATCCCACGTGTGTTTAATGTTACAAAACAATTGATAATTCTCCTCACCGACCATCAGCGGAATAAATTGCGCTCGCACTCTCCCATCGCCATGCTCGCCGCTGAGTGAACCTTTGTATTTTTTGACCAACTCCGCCGAGGCTTTACTGATTTGAAAAAACTGTTCAACGTCTTCCGATTTTTTTAAATTAAGAATGGGACGCAAATGAATTTCGCCTGCGCCAGCATGTGCATAATAAACGGATCGTTGCTCAAATCTTTCCATTATTTTAGAAAAATCAGAAATGTACTCTGGCAAATCTTCCAAAGCCACAGCGGTATCTTCGATGCAAGCGACTGCTTTTTTATCACCTGGAATATTCGCTAAGAGTCCCAATCCTGCGCTGCGCAATTGCCAAACTTGCTTCGTTTTTTTAGCAGGAATGATGGGAAATGCATAACCTATATTTTCGCTTTTTAAATCTTCGATTAATTTTCTTGCTTGATTTTCTGCTTCTAAATTTGTCGTTCCTCGAAACTCCACCGTCAAAACTCCCGCAGGATCACCTTCTACAAAAAAGCGATTTTTACTCTGCTCTATATTTTCTTTGGTGCAATCTAAAATTATTTTGTCCATCAACTCGCAAGCGGTGGGTTGATGTTGCATCGCAATTTGAGTTGCTCTCAAACTCTCATCAATTGAATTAAAATGTGCTGCCAAAACCACATTGCATGGCAAAGGCAAATCATCCAGATGTAATTTCACTTCCGTCGTAAATGCCAAAGTACCTTCCGAGCCACACAATAATTTACAAAAATTAAATGGTTCATCAGTCTCAGAAAATATTTCCGAATTCAATAAATAATCTAATGCATATCCCGTATTTCTTCGATGAATAGTTGCTTTTGGAAAATTCGTGTGTATATTGTTACAATTTTTTTCATTTTTTAAAATTTCAAAAACATGTTGGTATAATTTTCCTTCCAGCGTTTCTAATTTTAGTTTTTCCAAAAAATCTTCCCGAGTCATTTTTCCAAAAACAACTGCTGAACCATCAGACAAAATGGTTTTCATTTCCAATACATGTTCTCTTGTCGAACCATAAACTATCGAAGTTGTACCGCAAGAATTATTGCCGACCATTCCTCCTATCATCGCTCGATTAGCAGTTGAAGTAATTGGTGAAAAAAATAATCCATGCGGTTTTAAAAATGCATTTAATTCATCTCGAACGACTCCAGGTTGGACTCGAATCCATTTTTCTTCTTTGTTAAATTCTAAAATTTTAGTGAAATATTTTGAAATATCGACGACGATTCCATCACCGACGCATTGACCTGCGAGGGAAGTTCCTGCGGCACGTGGAATCAGGGAAGTTTTGTTTTTGGTAGCAAAGTGAATGAGCTTTTTTAGGTCTTCGTTATTTTTTGGAAGGGCAACGGCGAGTGGGAGTTCTCGATAGACGGAAGCGTCCGTGGCGTAGAGAACACGAAGGAGATGATCGTGGTAGAGTTCTCCTTCTAAGTTATTATTTAGTTGAGTTAAGTTCATTTTTATTCTTCACCTTTTATGTAACACCTAGCACGTAGTGATCTGCTTTAGCTGACCTGAAAAAAGAGCAAAACAATTTTTTCCCACAAATATATTATGATTTAATTTTTCTTTTAGGTCAGCTAAAGCAGACCACCACATACTACTCATCACCAAACACTTTTTTCCTCAAAGTCGCCGCTCTTAAATCCTCCCCATCATGACTCCATCCCGGCGCATTAAAAATATAATTCCATCGATCCCCCCAAGTTTTAGCTCGTCGAACATCTTTCCAAATCGCGCCATATTCATGACTCGCTACTTTGATTGGATTATAGGTGTCAATATTTACAGTCAAACCATAAACTGGTTTCTCAAAATCTTTCTCCTCCGAAAACGTTCCAAATATCCGATCCCAAATAATCAAAACACCACCATGATTTCGATCCAAGTATCGAATATTACTGGCATGATGTACTCGATGATGTGAAGGCGTATTCATCACGAATTCAATGGCTGGATGAAACTTTTTGACCAATTCAGTATGCGTCCAAAATTGATACAAAAGATTAAAAGAATGCACTACAAAAATCATCAATGGATCAAATCCCAAAAGCGGAATCCACAGCCAAAAAAAATATTTATGCAAGCGTTCGCCTGCACCTTGTCGCAACGCAGTTCCAAAATTCATATATTCAGAAGAATGATGTGAAACATGTCCTGCCCAAAATAATCGCACTTCATGATTCATCCGATGAAACCAATAATAGGCAAAATCATCTAGGAAAAACAACATCACAAATGCCCACCATTGGCGACCAACTACATCTCGAAGCGGCGACCATTCATGTAAATAATAAAAGACAACAAATGCCAATACTTTGGGTAGAAACTCAACAACAGCGGTGATTAACGCCATTGAAAGCGAGGCTAAAAAATCTTTGCCTTTGTAAATTACTTGCTCTTTGTATTTTTCAAAGTACCACTCGGCAGCTACGGCAATTAGAAAAATGGGTAAGGCTACTACCAACAAAATGTCGCTGGATAATTCTTGAATTGCGATTTCTAAATTCATAATTTTTGTATTCAAATTTTACACCTGCCAATTTATATTTTCCTTTTTCTACAAAAGAAAATCAATTTATGCCAGCATCAAAAAATGCTAAGGAACGGTTCAGTAATAAATCAAAACCGTCACTCCCGACAAAATTCAACTTAACAATTCCTACAATCACAACGCCCGTCAAACTTCTGCCTCCTAAAAAATTTTCCTCTGCTGTATTTTATTTGTCATTGCGAAGTTGCCAAGTAGCAAAAAATATTACAAAAACGGTGAAGGCGAAAAAACTTAAGAATTGAGTCATGTTGTTGATTTTTTCATTTTACTTTGTGGTTAGGTATCCGATACCTTTTAATCAAATGTATCAAAAAATTTAATCAATATTGAATCCATCAAAAAAATCAAGCCTAGAAATTTTTATCCAACGCTTTGGCATTTATATTTTTTATTTTTCTGCTTTAGTTTTGACTTTTTTAGTTCGGAATAATTTCTTCTTTTGGGATACAGTTCAACTTGGTTCTATTCATGGACAATTTTATTTTGACCATAATTTTAGTTCGTTTTTTTTGCCAGAAAATATGGATAGTGGTCATCCGCCTACCTTTGGAATTTACCTTGCCCTGGTTTGGAAAATATTTGGAAAAAGTTTGGTAGTTAGTCATTTTGCGATGTTAGCATTTTTGTGGGGAATTATTTTTTATTTGGAAAAACTAGGGAAATACTTTTTTCAAAACTCCATTTTTACATTTGTATTTGTATTGTTATTAATTGTTGACCCATGCTTGGCAGGACAAGCAGTTTTGGTGACTCCAGATATTGTGGTGGCGTTTTTTTTCTTGATGAGTTTGAATGGAATTTTTAATGAAAAAAGAAAAATATTAGCCTTGGGAATTATTGGATTATGCTTGATTAGCATGCGTGGAATTATGGTAGCTGCGGCTATTTTTTCACTTGATTTTTTAAATTATTTTTTTATTTTAAGAAAAGAAATAAAGTTAAAATCTATTTTTGTAAATACGCTACCTTACATGACTGGCGTAGGTTTTGGACTTTCTTTTTTGCTTTTTCATTTTTTAGAAACGGGTTGGATTGGTTATCATGAAAATTCACCTTGGGCACCTGCTTTTGAAAAAGTTGATTTTAATGGTGCAATAAAAAACGTAATCGTTTTAGGTTGGCGACTACTTGATTTTGGCAGAGTATTTTTATGGTTAGTTTTGATATTTTTAGGTTTTAATATTTTTAGAAAAAAACAGAAACCCGACCTCCGAACTCAGCAACTTTTAGTTTTATTTTCAACGCTGATTTTCTTCTTGACACCAGCTTTAATTATTCATAAAATGCTTTTGGGACATCGTTACCTTTTGCCTATATTTTTAATTATTGATTTTATTGCAGTTTATTTTATTTTCAAATATGTGGAAAAACGAGCATGGAAAATTGCTCTTTTTACCATTTGTTTTTTGGGATTATCCTTGGGCAATTTATGGGTTTATCCAAAAAAAATATCGCAAGGTTGGGATTCCACTTTGGCACATTTACCTTATTATAACTTGCGAAATGAGATGATTGATTTTATTGAGAAAGAAGAAATTCCTTTTGAAAAAATCGGTTCTGCTTTTCCCAATCTTTTGTCGTTGAAATTTATTGATTTAAAAAACGAGGAAAAACATTTTGAAGAAAAAAACTTAGCGAAACAAGAATATATTTTTTATTCAAATATTTTTAATGACTTCAGCGATGAGGAAATTGATGACTTAGAACAAAATTGGGAAGTGATGAAGGAATTAAAAAACCAACGAGTTTGTGTTATTCTTTTTCGAAAAAAATATTAAAGCCCGAATTTCCATTTTCGGAAATTCAGGCTTTAATATTTTTTTGGAAGAAAAATTAACTACACTTGCTTCGCATGTATCGCCAAACAATCACTAATTTTTTCCAATAAATCTTCTTGACCAAATGGCTTTCCAACATGATCATTCATTCCAAATAATTTCGCTTTTTCTTTCTCCGTCAAAAACGCCGAAGCAGTTAAAGCAATAATCGGTAGATCTCGTTTCCGAGGATCTTGATTTTTTCTAATCTCAGCAGTTGCTCGATAACCATCCATTTTTGGCATTTGAATATCCATTAAACAAAGGTCAAAATACATTTTGTCAATTGCTTCCAACGCTTCCAATCCATCATCAGCAGTTACGACATCAATGTTTAATTTTCGCAATAATTTAGCGACCACCAATTGATTAATTTTATTATCCTCCACTAGCAAAACTCGATTGCCAGACAAGTGTGTATATGTTTTCTTTTTTGCAGGTTTATTAGTTACTTTTGGTTTATCATCTGCAATTTTAAATGGAAGATAAATAACATAATTAGTTCCTTCTCCTATTTTTGAAGTAGCTTCTATTTTACCATTTTGTAAATCAACCAATCTTTTTGTAATCGCTAATTCCAATCCTGAATTTCCATATCCTTCAAACATGTCAGAAGCCTTACGTTTGAAATTGGTAAACATTTCATCCAATTCCTCTTGATCCATTCCTTTCCCAGTATCTGCAATCGTCAATAAAATCGTCATATCTTTTTGAGACATTTCATGCAGCTTCGCATTAATTTCAATCGATCCTTGGTCAGTTGATGTAATACTATTGCCAAGAATATTAGTTAAAATCTGATTTAATCTGACAGAATCACCCGATACCATTTCTGGAATTTTAGTGTCCATCGTAAAATTAAGAACAATATCTTTGTCTTCAGCTGGCAATCTAAATCTTGACATCACCTCCTCGAAAGTGTTGCGAATAGAAAAATCTCGTTTTTCTAAAGTAATCCTTCCAGCTTCAATTTTAGAATAATCTAAAACATCATTAATAAATACCACTAAATTATTTGCTGAAAATTGTAGCGTTCTCAAATGCTCCACTTGCTCAGGTCTTGGATTTTCTTCCAACAATAAATGAGTCAACCCTGTGATTATATTCATCGGAGTTCTCATCTCATGTGCCATCGTTGCTAAAAATCGATCTCGTGCAAATGAAGATTGTTCAATACTTTCTCGCTCTGCCATCTCATCCACCAACTTACTATTCAAAACATCCAAGTTGGCATTTTTATCTTCCAACATATCATGCTGCTTAGAAATTTCTTCACTTTGTTTTTTGATTTCGTCATTCATGCTACGCAATTTCAAATTATCTTTTTTCTTGCGATTATAACTTTTGAATAAACTTACCATAAATAAAATTCCTAATCCTAAAAGAGCAAAAAGGAAATAATTAAACTTCTGATTGTAGGATTCACTTTGCTTTAAACTAGCGATTTCTGCAGCTTGTTTTTCTGCCGCAAATTCAGATTCATACTTTGTCGTCAGTTCCAAAAGCGCAGTTGACTTTTCATAACTGAATAATGCTTCTTTCTCTTTTACAAAAGCTAATTGGTTTTGATAAGCATTTTGAAAATCTTTCATTTGAAAATAAGCATTGGAAATACTCTTATAGACTTCTTGTTTTCCAGGCTGAGTTTTCATCGTTTTCAACAACTCCACACTTTTCGCTAAGTTCTCTTTTGCCTCTATTTTATTTCCAGTTTTACTATAAATTATTCCGTAGTTTTTATAACATTCCGCCATTCCCATTTGGTCACCCATCTCTTGTCGAATTCCCATCGCTCGCATATTCGCATCTTCTGCATCATCATAAGTTTCTTGTTCAATATTTGTAAGAGCAATGTTATAAAAATCATTTGAAATACCTTGCATATCTTCAATCGAACTATTCAAATCCAATGACATACTGTAGTAAACTAAAGCTCCGTCAAAATTTCCAAGGTCAGTCAAAATACCTCCAATATGACTCGCAATTCCAGCTGCACCTTTGTAATCTTCCAAATCTCTTCGTAGCGCAAAAGCTTTATCATAATGTTCCTGAGCTTTGCCATACAATTTTTTGAATAAATATAAATCAGCCAAATTTTTATGCGTCTCAGCTGCACCTTTCAAATCTTTCAATTCTTCTCGAATCGTCAAAGAATTGACCAAATTTTCTTCCCCATTTTCAGGATCTTCTTGTTGGAAAAAAACTACTCCAATAAAATTTTTGGAGGTGGCAATTCCAGCTTTATCATTTATATTATTTCTAATTTTTAATCCATTGACAAAATATTTCATTGCATTGGTGTAATCATACTTAGCTTGGCAAACCATTCCAAGTCGGTCAAAAGCTGTTGCGATCCCTGCTTGATAATCAGTAGATCTAGCTTTAGACAATGCTTCTGTGGCAAAATTATTGGCATCGTCATGCTGCCCATTCTGCAATAAAGCCAATGACAATTCATTCAAACTATTCACATAAATTTCTCCAGACTGCCCAGAAATAGTGGATCTTAGGCTGTCAACAGAAATTTTGTTATTGGCAAAAAGTGAATTGGTAAAAAGAAATGTTAGAAAAATAAGTAAGGAAAAATTCTTCATCTTATTCGTTTAAATTTTATTGAATTTTGATAATTCTATTGATTGATTAATCAGCAAAATGTGTGACACACATATATTACCTTAAATCATATTATAATTAAACAAATTTGATGCCGTTTGTATCCATCTTTTCACATTCGTATTTTTTCGGAAAAAATCATCTCAATTATTATTTTAAATTTGCTAAAAAAAAAGGAGCCAGCAATCCACCTCACATCTGACTTCTAATTAAAAAAATGGAACAAAAAAGACGATTTCATACACTCGATGCGCTTCGGTTTTTTGCCTTTCTGAAGGTTTATTTATTGCATATTCCATTGCAAGGAGATTTCCCTATTTTTTCATTTTTAAAAAGCGGCGGAGGGATTGGAGTGAGTTTCTTTTTTGTGTTGAGTGGATTTTTAATTACCTATTTATTGGTTTTTGAAAAAATACAAAAAGGGCAGATCAATCTTCGAAAATTTTTCATCAGAAGAAGTTTACGAATCTATCCTTTATTCTTTTTTTTAGTTGGATTAGCTTTTATTTTACCTTATGATTTGAAAGAAAAAATTGGATTCCACATGGTAGGTGGTGGCTATGATTTGGATTGGAAATACTCTTTTACCTTTTTGGAAAATTACAAAATGTTACTGGCTGATAATTTCCCAAACACGACACCGCTTTCCGTTTTTTGGTCATTATGTATTGAGGAGCATTTTTATATCACTTGGATGATCGTTCTCTTTTTGGTTCCCAAAAAACGGATTTTCACCTTCCTTATTTCTTGCATTTTTATTGCTTGGATCGCTCGATATTTAGATCCAATAATTTGGAAAAATTCAATAATCCAGCAAAATGATTTATTTACCAATATAGATTATTTTGCAGTTGGTGGAATGTTAGGTTGGCTCGTCGCTACAAAATATGACCAAGCAGTTGAGTTTATTGAAAGCATTTCTTTGGCAAAAAAATACAGTTATATTTTTGGCGTAATTACTTTGGTGGTTTTTCAAAGTCAGATTTTGCCAGAACATATTGTAGCTATTTCCATTCTTCGTCCGACTATAATTGCTTTGGCATTTACACTTTTGATTGCCATTATTATTCCTCCTAATTCTAATATTCGCATCAAAGAGAGTAATCCAATTTCTTATTTAGGGAAAATCAGTTTTGGATTATATGTTTATCATTTAATCTTTGTTCATGTTTTATTTCAATATTTTTTAAAGGAAAAAATATTAATGGATGATTGGTGGACGGTTGGATTTTTTATGATCGTCACATTTGGAGGAAGCGTTTTGGTGAGCATATTTTCATTTCGGTTTTTAGAAACTCCTTTCTTAAAATGGAGGAATCAACATAAATAATACGTAGTCGTCTGCTTCAGCAAGCTAGTGGTAAGTGCTTGGACATAATTAATCATACATTTTGACTGAGGCTATTTTTTGTCTAGTCAAGGCACAAAAAACGGAGCTACCCCTTAGGGTAGTGAGTATTTTTGTAACGAAGG
>Ga0209187_1004161_pt1 | contig 11293 bp, 12 predicted proteins | sample BantaG_FD_187430 | JGI IMG/M metagenome (GOLD analysis project Ga0209187, IMG submission 187430) | Marine algal microbial communities from Bantry Bay, Ireland - BantryBay_4 metaG (SPAdes) (version 2) | ecosystem: Host-associated > Algae > Red algae > Unclassified | place: Bantry Bay, Ireland... | reverse complement strand
CATATTAAAAGACTTTACTCAAGCGTGGGCTTTCATGAGTGAAGTAGCAATCCATGCTGAAAAGCAAAATCACCACCCTAATTGGTCAAATGTATACAATAATGTTACGATAGAGTTGACCACACATGATGCTGGAAATATTGTAACTGATAAGGATAAGAAATTGGCTGAGAAGATTGATGAATTGTATGGTCGGTATAAATAGAAATTGTGGTTTAACATATCTCCTTAAACAGTGCGCTCACCGACCGGAGTCCGATATTTATCGAGATCATCCACTAAAGTCCCCGCGAATTGATAAAGGAACCTAGCTTCGAATTGAGTTTATCTGAGCCCTAAAACAAATTCACCAAATCAAACAAATCTACAAATCAAACAGCCTCACTCTTCCTCATCTTCATCATAACTATCTATTTGATCTACCAGATTTAGCACCCAGTTGATCACTTTAGCACTTAAGTATTTTGCGATGCCCGCTTTTCGTTGGGCAGATTTCAAAATATTTACATTCTTATAGCCTAAATTTCTTTCTTCTGCAATTTCTACATATTCTTGCCAATCATCGGCAGTGTACATGTTGAATTGACCACGCATGATATCGAGGTCTGTTGGGTCATTTAAATCGTATTCTGGCATTATATTGAATTTTGATTAATTTCGTCTTCGCAAAGATATACATAATAAATACCGATGACTGAGCTTTATTTACAAATGGATATAATTAAGTGCGTGGTTTATTTAATGACATAAATTTCAATTTTAAAGTAAAAGACAATCTCAACACCCAAGGAAATGAATAAATACGAATGGTTACTTTTTGATGTTGACAATACGCTGTTAGACTTCTCTAAAGCTAGCAAACAATCACTCTTCAAGTCTTTTGAAGATTATGGAATGGTCTGTACTGAGGAGATCTATAAAAAATACAAAGTAGAAAACACAAAAGTGTGGATTGCATTCGAAAACAAAGAAATTGATACGGATACACTGAAGCGCATAAGATTCAAAGGTTTTTTTGATCTGATGGGCATTACAATCGACCCATTTGAATTTAATACTGTATACGTTGATAATCTTGTTGCTGTAAGTGAAGTTTATCCAGGAGCAGTAGAATTGATCAAAATTTTATCTCAAGATTATAAAATTAGCATTATCACAAATGGGCTAAAAGAAGCGCAAAGACCGAGATTATCCCATGTTGGCATGATTGACCTATTTGACAGTATCGTAGTATCGGACGAGATCGGTATAGCAAAACCAGATGTTCGCTTTTTCGATCATACTTACAGCACTATACCAAACCCACCTGACAAATCAAAAATTCTAGTGATTGGTGATAATCTGATGTCAGATATACTCGGAGGACAATATTTTGGTGTAGATACTTGCTGGATAAGCCATCAGAAAAAGAATACTACAGTCCTTAAACCTACTTATACTATTGAATCCGTATTTGATCTAGAAAGTATTTTATAAAATTTTAGTTTTATATTTCAATTTTAGCAATCTTTTTATGAATTTCATTTACCTCCATCAAAGCTGCAGAGCCATACCAAGGCATCAATTCCATGATAAGACTACCTTGTTGAATCGCAGGGTCGGTTTCAACTAAAGCTTTGGCTTCTTCTACTGTCTTTACATCAAATATATATATTCCTCGTAAGTCACCATCGTTGAGAAATGGTCCCGCTAGAACTAACTTCCCCTCTTCTGCCAAACGACCAATATTTTCCATATGCGCTGTTTGTAACTTTGCGGCTTCTTCTTCACTTCTATCTCTATTGGGTCCTCTTTTTAGGAATGCCATTACATATTGATGCATACCATAATCATCCGCTCCAACTTTAGCAGCTCTTATTGAGTCAAAATTCATTTCTGAGGAAACATTTTGTGCTTTTTAGACAGGAGAAACCTTTGTTTCACAAGCTGTAAAAAGCAGTACCATACCAAATAGCAACATCAATAATCTTTTCATTTTTCTAGGTTTATATATCTAATATAGTGAATTTTTGTTCTTCCTATATTCAGGACTTATCACTGTATGTGTTACAAAATGCACACAATCTAGATTAACATTTAATTGTCAACATCTAGAAGCGATTTGGCGATTCCAGCAGAATGTTCTTAAAAAATCTATAGTTTATTCTTTCACAAAAGTGCTATTGTTTTACACCCCTTTTTTCATCTAAGAAGCATAATAATTTATTACCCAAATAGGTAATCAAACACTCCAAAAGTTCTCAACATAACAATCAATACAATCACCACTAAAAATCGATAGGCATAAAGATTAGCATTCTTAATTTTTGACGCGTAATTAGCGGTAAGATATCCCCCAGCAGCTGTCCCTATAGAAAGAACTCCTCCTATTTTCCAATCTATAAGTCCATTGTAGTGAAAAATAAATATAGATATAATCGTGTAGATAACTATAAGGACTAGCTTCAACGCATTCGCCTTAATGATTGTATATTTCGACACTAAAACCGCTGCCATAAGAAAAACAATACCCATGCCCATCTGAATAAATCCACCATAGACTCCTATTGGGAAGTAGATCAAAATCAACTTCCACCACGGAAGATTTGTCACTTCGCTGATTTCTCTTATCCATCGCTTAGGGTTGACGATAATCGATAGAAAAAGCACAACAACTAGATACTTAAATATATCTCTGAATTGTTCATTGCTTACATTAACTGCAATCAAAATACCAACTACAGCGCCCAGACAAACAGTGATCAATATCCACTTGCCGTTTTCTATGGAGAGTTTTCCATTTTTATAGTATCCTAAACTACCCGCTACTCCATTTGCTAGGATATTAACACGGTTAGTTCCATTGGCCATATTTGCGGGTAACCCAAGGACATCCATCAAAATAGTCAATGTAATTATTGATCCATATCCTGCAAGTGTATTCATAATCGCAGCTATGAAGCCGCCTATGATCGCTATGATATAATGATAGAGTTCTAATTCCACTAGCTAGGAATTTCTTGGCAAAGTTCTACAAGGGCTCCTCCTGCTGATTTAGGATGAACAAAACATACAAGTTTATTGTCAGCTCCACGTTTTGGTTCTTCATTTAATAATTGGAATCCTTCAGATTTTAATCGCTCCATCTCAGCTAATATGTCCGTCACAGCATATGCGATATGGTGTATTCCTGGACCTTTCTTCGATAAGAATTTACTGATCGGACCATCATCTCCGATCGGTGCTAGCAATTCTATTTTATTAGGACCTTGTCGGAAAAATGATGTTGTAACTTTTTCTGATAATACTTCTTCTCTCTTGTAAGGTTTCACCCCCAGAAGGCTTTCATATAGTGCTTCTCCTTCTTCAAGAGAATTTACTGCTATTCCAATGTGTTCTATTTTTTGCATTTCATGTTTTTATAGATAATATCTAATTGATAAACCGATGGCAAATATCGAACGAGGATATCCAAAAATATGATTTACAGAAATAGGCAAACCAAGCGCTATCTTATCTGATACTTTTTCATAAAGGAATAACTCTCCGAATACAAGAGCATTTAAATCAGAACCTTCTTTATAGAGCCCTGGACCAATCAAGATTTCTCCATTAAGCCAATTAATATCAAATATTTTAAACGAGATCGCTGAATGTATTATAATAAATTGTCTAGATAAATCAGTCGATGATGTTCCATTACTTTGAGTTCGATCTGGATCAGGAAATGCACTACCTGAGGAAGATAATACGGAACCAAATGTTCCAAAACTATTAAAATTTATGTCAGCATTTGTAAAGTCTCCATATACCACTTCCGTTTGTATACCATATTGTTCCGATAACTGAACTCTATAATTCGCTGCAAATTGCACCCCAGTATTAAAAAAAACCGATCTACTATTACGTTCAAATGCACTAATATTTATACCTATTGAGCTGGTTTGTCCAAATGACGGATAGCTGATACCTAGAATACAAATAATGATAAATAATTGACGCATATTATTAAAATTTCAACTCCAAAGAAAGAGGACAATGATCACTTCCCAAAATTTGAGTATGGATTTGCGATTCAGTGATGTTATCTTTTAATAACTCATCTACTAAAAAGTAATCAATTCTCCAACCAACATTTTTTGCTCTGGCTCCAAAACGTACGCTCCAAAATGAATATTCTACCTTTTCGGGATAAAGGAAACGATATGCGTCCACAAAACCCTTGTCCAAAATATTAGAAATACCATCGATTTCAACTTGTGTATATCCACTTGTCTTGTTGTAGTTTGGTTTCGGTCGAGCAAGGTCTATTGGTTGATGTGCTACATTGAAATCACCTGTTACGATTACGGGTTTTGTCTCTCTCTTATTCGCTAAATAATCGGCGAAAGCTGTGTCCCATGTAGCTCTGTATTCTAATCTTTTCATACCAGATCCGCTATTTGGAACATATACATTGACCATGTAGAATTTTTCAAATTCGGCACAGATTACTCTACCTTCTGTATCATGTTCTTCGATCCCTATTCCTGTAGATACCGACAATGGTTCCACTTTACTAAAGATGGAAACACCAGAATATCCTTTTTTTACTGCAGATGTTACATTGATCGTGTATCCTTCAAGATTAGCCAATGCCTCTAGTACTTGATCATCTTGCGCTTTTGTTTCTTGAATACAATAAATATCTGCGTTCGAATTTTCAACCTCGGCGATAAAGTTCTTTTTTACGGCCGCTCTAACACCATTTACATTCCAAGAAACGATTTTCATATGTTTATTTTATTTAGGTACGAAAGTAATGGTTTTAAATGAATAAGAAATTCAATAACTCAACAACGTGTGTAAAACATATTGCACAAAATCTAGATTAACATTTAGTTGTCAACATCTAGAAGCGGTTAGGCAGTTCAAGCGATTTGGCGATTCAAGCAGAAAGCTCTTCTGAAGATCTAAAGTTTACTTCTTTCTCAAAAGTACAATTTGTTATACACACCTCAACAACTTATAACATTACCTCAATCTTGACAATCCCCCATCGACACCTATAACCTGTCCAGTAATCCAGCTACTATTGTCGTCTAATAAAAACAATGCTGTTTGTGCTATATCTTCTGGTTGCCCAATACGCTTTAAAGGGTGTCTATTGTTGCTCGCTTCGATACGATCTTCAGAAGATAATATACTTCCTGCCAATGGTGTATTTACCAAAGAAGGCGCAATACAATTTACTCTGATCTTTGGAGAAAGTTCTGCTGCCAGAGATCTAGTTAGGCCCTCTACAGCACCTTTTGCAGAAGCTACACTAGCATGAAAAGCCATTCCTTGCTGTACAGCTACTGTACTAAATAAAACGACAGATGGTTTATTGCTTGATTTTTTCATAGGCTTAAGTGACGCCTTTAGAGCTTTGACCGCACCCAATACATTGAGCTCGTAATCATCTCGAAATACATCAAGTGATAAAGATCGAAAAGGTTTTAAACTAATAGATCCTGGACAATAAACCAGTCCATCAATCGTCTCTGGTAAGAAACCGGTTGGAATTTCATCCTCAAGTATATTATGATTAAGATGTTGATGATTTAACGAAGGAGGGAAGTCTGGTTCAGACCTCGAAATTGAAAATATTTTTGCTCCTTTTTCTCCTAATAACCTTCCTAGCGTGTTTCCAATCCCTGAACTGGCGCCGACTATTACTATGTTCTTATTTTGCATGTTTGTTAGTTTCTATTTTAAGTAGATCTAACAATTAAAAATGTGAATTGGTTGTTTGCTTTTCTATAATTAGTACATATATAAGCACTAATCAGGGACTTTCGCTGTCACCACGTATTGATATTGCAAGGTAGTATCATCTATATTTATATCAATATATCCAGCGTCTAATAAGTCTTTCTGTAATTTTTTTACGCTTACTATATTTTCTAGTGAAGGTGTTGGTACATGTATATCCGGTGCTTTAAAGTCCGATATAACCAATGTTCCTCCTTTTGCAATCCCAGGCTTTAACGTTCTAAGATATCCTTGCAGGTCTTCAATATAACCTATTGTATTTACAATGAGTGCTTTGTCTATTTCACCAATACTAAGCATTGGATTATTTGGTTCTGCAAGACGCGTTTCGATATTTGGCTTGTCTGATCTGTATGTATCTATATATGCAAGCATCTCCTCATCAATGTCTATTGCAATAACTTTCTTACATAAGTGCGCTAAATGAAAAGTAAAATATCCAGTTCCAGATCCAATGTCTGCAACCGTTTTACCTTCTAAATCACCTAATTTGCTCACGATAAAGGTAGGCTGTTGCCATGATGCTCGACCCAAATTCTCTGCCCGAGATGCGATAACTCTATCCTCAAGTGATGGTGGAGATACTCGCTTGGGTTTAAAAAAGCTATTTCCTCCTTCTCCAACGCAAGAGCATATAGTGAATATCACTATTAAGTAAAGTATATATTGAAAGTTGTTTTTTCGCACAGATCAAAGATATCAAAACTTTTGTTTGCTACACAAGGTATGGATGAATGTATGTAAATGGCATTAATCTTTTGAAATAACCTGTTCTGGGAATATACGAAGAGTGTAGGGCTGTTTCAGAATTCTTGCCTTTTTCTAAACATTCGCTCACTTCCGGAATCGTCCCTACAGGCCTTTTTATAGTTTTCATTAATAACGATGGCTTTTCAGCCACCATTTTGTTAGATCGGTCCTTCAGACTTTATGGATTTGGTCAATTTATTGTAAATGTATTTAGTTATTTCAGATTCAAAAAAAGAAACAGTAAAACGATTCAATCAGCTTTTATTTTCGACTTCTAAAAAAGAAAAAGGCTGCTACTAATAATAAGGCAGAAAAGCCAATAATCATACTCCAATTCCAAGTGTTAATTATAGGACTACCATCTCCTATTTGCACTAACCCCGCCCAATAATATGGATGAGACCTCAGCTTATCTGCAGATTCTAGATAATCCAATTTAGCTTGTCGAAGGGATTGAGCTTTCGTTTTTCCATCTTTTAAATGTGTATACATTCCTTTCACTATCTCAGAAGAAGAATAATCATCTATGGACCAAAGGCTTGAGACAAGACTCTTTACTCCCGCTTCGAAGAAGCCTCTTGATAAACTTATAACTCCTTCTCCTTTTTGGATTTCTCCTTGCGCAGTATTGCACGCTGCTAAGACGACTAGCTCTGGATTGATATTAAGATTTTGCAAATCATAATTCGTTAATGAGCCGTCAGAGAAGAATATTTGACTTAGCATTGGATCTGTTTCATTAAGGCATGCGTGTGTGGCGAGGTGTACCACTGGGAAGTCTTTTACATTATCAATGAAAGAAGCTTTTGTTGCTTTCGCTTCTTTGATATAGCTACCATCATAAATAGATTGGAGATATGTTAATTCGTCCATTGCATAAGTAAGGTCCTCCAAATCAGAGCCATTACATTGACAATCTACAACATCACCAGAAGTCGAAAAATTTGGTGAAATTCCTAATATTGAATTAGACTCTACAGAATTTTTTTCTTTACTCATAAACTGGTCAACTGCAACCAAATAAGAAGTACTCTTTTCTGATAAAAGATACGCTTTGGTCTTTGGGTTGATCAAACTTGAAAAAGGCAATTTACTGATTACTCCATCCGGAATAATGTACAATTGCTCAATATCATCTAGACCGCTTATTTTACCGAGAAACAAATCATAAAGTTGCTCTGCTCCAGTTGTAAGCTCTTCTGTCGAAACTCCCGATTGTGTCGGTGATTGTGAAAGTGATGCAATATAATAGATGAGCTGCCGTGATACGTTTTCATCTTCTAAAACATGAATTTTAACGTCAGAATCCATAATCGTTACGATAACATAACCACCATCTGTTTCAAAGTATTCAATTATTGCTTCTTCAGCTGAAAGAACGTTCTTAACTTGATCTAATGAGTAGTATTCTTTCGGAGTATTAGATAGTTCATAATATTCCGGATACTTCGACTTCAGGTTGTTGCTAAATATTGCAAAGTCTTCTTTTGCCTTAAATAGTTCATCTTCGTAAGATTTCTTTTTAGCAAGAGATGTAGAATCCGTATCGTCTATTTCCGATAACAACCTAGAATAAAAAGAAATATCTGACCTCAACTTAGATTCTTTATCTTTTATTTCAGCCGGCAAATCAGAGCTTAGGACTGCCACTTTTTCTTTGATACGCTCAATCAACACACTGTTTTTATTCCTTTGGATGGTATTGTATATTTCCTCTGACCATTCCTCTTTTGGCATATATTCCTTTGCCGAAACTAGAAGCTCAATATATTCTTTATAGAGCGCTTGAGCTTCTGCCACTATATAATATTTTGACCCCTCATTGATGTAGCTTAGTCGCATGTCATCTACGAGGTTCATGGCTGTTCGGTATGTGCTTTTTGCTATTGTTAGGTATGTTGTGTCTGATGTTTTTTTGAATTGGTCTTTGGCGAGGGTTGCTTTGGCGGTTAGTAGGTCTAGGCCGACAGGTGCGGAATTAGATATTTTAATGGTTGGGTTGGAAGACCACTTTTCTTCTAGGTTGTTATCAAAGTATTGAAGTCCGCTTTGATAATCGTTGAATGCTAATTTTATTGAATCCAGTTTTATATAGGTGTTGGCTCTACGTTTGTATATTCTTGGGATTGCTGGGAATTGTTTATTATCAGAATATACTCGTCTAGCATCTTTTAGTGCAATGTTTAAGTTATAGATAGCACTTTTAAAGTTTAATTTGTTGGAATAATATTGTGCATAAAGTTCGTGTATATAATATATTCTATATATTGACTTTTTCTGTAAAAAAACTATTTTTTTTAAATCATTTTTAATAGAATCGAACGATTTAAGCTGCATAAAAGATTCAACTCTTTGAAGGTGAAGATCTATCAATAAGTTATAGTAATCTTGATTTTTTATTCCTTTAAATATGCTAATTTTATCCAAACCTATGTTTATAGATTCAAGTGCTTCTTTTGGTCGTCTTAAGTCTAATAAACTAAAGGCTATAAACAAATAGGCTTTTGATTGTGATAAACTCTTGTCATCTTCAGATTGTGCATATTGCTGATTAGACTTTTCTAGAACTTTATAAGCTGTGCTTAAGGAATTCTTATGGTCTCCTGATAATCTATAATCAACTGAAATATTACTGTATAGCCTTCGTAAATCTTCAAGGTTATTGGTAGTATTTTTTTCTAAATCTATTGCAATTAAGTTTAGTTCGATTGATCTTTTATATTGACCCTTTATTTTATATAACATTGCATAATTATTTAATGCAATTGAATAATATTCTAATCCCAATTCGGCTGTATCTTTAGAAAGAGTAATTAACTCTTCCATTACAAGTTCATATTGGCGATAATTCTTTTGTTCATAATACATGTTTGAAAGACCATCGAGGCTCATAGCAAGAAGATCTTTATTATTATCTTGAATACTAGCTTTCTTCAATTTTTTTAATAAAATTATATACTCTTTTACAGTAGTAGTATTTGGTTGATTATATATTTCTTGTAAAAGAACCTCTGATTTTGTTTTTTGAGCCAATGTTTTCGAAGAACAAAAAAGAATGATAAAATATAAAAACAGAACTCTCTTCATAAAATTGAATTAAATAATAATGGCACTATTACGATAAAGTAATAGTGCCAAATAGTTTAAGTTTTACTTAAATGAAGTAAATTTATAAGAAGACTTTTTACCATTTTTTATGAGAGAAATAATATAAATTCCACTTTCTAAATGTATATCATTAATAGAATAAGAATTAAAATTATGATTATCTATATTGCCAGACAAAAGAAATAGTCCATCAATACTGTACAATCGATAATTAGTACCATTTAAATGTTTTCCTTGAATCTTTAGATTTGGATATTTGTAACACACATTTATATCTATAATATTAGATGATCTTGGACTAACATCGAAATGATCTTCTTGATCTAGAACACTCCCTTCGCAGCATATATCTATTCCTCCGCTAATTGATAAGCTACAATTTACTATGTTTTCACTTGCGAATACAAATATTTGCTTAAAATCATCGTAATTTTCACATAGATCTACAGGAATCATTTCGCCCAGTTCATTTTTACAGTATATATCAACAGTCACGCTTAATGTTCCAAGTGAAATTCGTGTGCCATTTTTAATACAGTCTTCATCATTAATAAATGGCTGATTTAGTATAGATGGTAAAGATCCATAACATGCAAAATCAAGAGTTACTGCATAAAAGTCAGGATTGAATTCTGTGGCCTCATAAAATGTAAAGTCACTATCCGAAATAGGCATATATTTAGTTTCATTTAGTCCTTCTATTGTTAACCCTGCATATAAATCACATGGAAAATCAAGACTTGCAAAATACGAATTTAAACTAAAACAATATTCACCATTTTCATTTTTAGGCACGCATTCTTCGAAAATTTCTATATCTATTTCCCCTCCACCAGAAGATTCCCTTGGCTTTTTAAATACTGAACCCGGGTCTAATCCATCCAAAGAAACTACTCCTTGCCCATTCACCAATCCCCCTCCAAAAATCAAAAATAGCGACATCAATAATATGTCAATTGTTAAATTACGTCTCATAATAGTTCTTATTTAAATGTTTGTAAGTATTATCAATTATATTTATCAAGAGTAGATACCATTGAAATAAAAAAGGTAATAGATAATCTGAAAAAACGTGAAATTCTTTTTTTGATCTTACACTAATTGAATTCCACTTTTTGTAATCAGTTAATAATAAACCGAATATAGTAATTATCATTAAAATCAACTGGGTTCGTTGTTTATTTTTGATTTTGTGTCGATTTATATACAAATGAAAATAGAATGTGTAGGATAATATACATGGATTGGAGGCTTACTTTTTGTTCTACTCTTTTAAGGCCTAAAAATACAATTCGGTCAGTTGATCATCTCTAAATTGAGAATGAGATTAGGTTTTACTATATCTTAAACAACATTTCTCCATCACCTAATTAAATTATTCATCAATATCGATTACCTTTTCATCATATTTGGTATTTACTAATACAACCGATGAGATAACTATTATAAAACACCTGATGACTGATCAACAAATAATAGCAACGATAAAAGATTACAGTATCAAAAACTGTGAGGCAGCTTTAAATTGTGTGTATGGCAGTTACTATAACATGATTGAAAGCTTTATAACACAGAATAATGGCACTAAGGATGACGCAAAAGATATATTTCAGGAGACTGTGATATCATTGTATAATAATGTCAAGAATGATAAGTATTC
>Ga0209187_1004158_pt1 | contig 11310 bp, 18 predicted proteins | sample BantaG_FD_187430 | JGI IMG/M metagenome (GOLD analysis project Ga0209187, IMG submission 187430) | Marine algal microbial communities from Bantry Bay, Ireland - BantryBay_4 metaG (SPAdes) (version 2) | ecosystem: Host-associated > Algae > Red algae > Unclassified | place: Bantry Bay, Ireland... | reverse complement strand
ACCATTTGCCGTTGGTAGGCGGGCTTGGTTGTTCAGTGACACGCCCGCAGGTGCGAAAGCAAGTGCTGCCATGTTCACGGTCATCGAAACAGCAAAAGCCAATGACTTGGAACCCTATGCGTACCTGTAGCACGTTCTTGCACACATTGCGGACGCGGATGAGGCATCACTCGATGCGCTCATGCCGTGGAATATGAAATAGGTGAAGGTTTAAACGCCAGATACCCGGTTAAGTTGGCGCTTACGAGCAATCTAAGGCTTCAGTATTGCATTGCTTATCTGATGAAATACGTAATCAGTTACTTAGCAATCTTGATACAGCAGACTTAACCAATGTTGCCGAATTTCTGGATCCTACTGAGCTTGCTGATAGCTTGGATGCGCTACCAGATACGGTAAGCGACACGATCATGAGCTCGCTTGATGCTGAAACCTAAAACGAGTTAACGCGGTACTCGAATACCCCGAAGGTAGTGCGGGTCGGTCCATGACTACGGACGCTCTAAGTGTAAAACCTGAAATGACCTTACGTGTCGTACTTCGGTGGTTGCGTAAGCAAGATTCTTTACCACCGTACACAAGCTCATTAATGGTCACGGATAATGATGGGATTTATCTGGGAAAATTGCCTATGAGTGGTGTTGTCACTGGTAATCTGGATGCGTCAGTTGAATCTGTCATGATCACTAACAGTGAAGTGATACTGGCTTCAGCCACTGAGTATGATGTAGCTTAATTGTCTGAGCAACGCCAATTAGTTACCGCTGCTGTGCTTGATGAAAATAATCGTTTAATTGGCCGTATAACGGTTGAACGAGCGATAGAAATATTGAAGCGTGAGGCTGATCATCGCTTACTAAGCAGTCGTGGCTTAACTGATGAAGCTGACCTTTTTGCTCCAATAATTCTTAGCGCGAAAGAACGCGGCGTATGGTTAGGGATTAACCTGGTGACTGTATTTCTTGCAGCGTGGGTTATAGGGCAGTTTCATTTTGCTTTAGACAAAATAGTCGCGTTGGCGGTATTGATGCCGATTGTAGCCAGCATGGGCGGTATCGCGGGAAGCCAGACGTTGACCCTGACAATTCGAGGCCTGGCGCTTGATCAAATAGTTAAGGGCAATATGCGATGGCTAGCGACAAAAGAGCTAGGCGTGGGGTTACTCAACGGGTTGGTATGGTCTGTTGTTGTAGCAGTTGTTACTTATCTGTGGTTTGAAAATGTAGGGTTGTCAATAATAATCGCGGTCGCTTTAATTTTGAATCTTATTGCAGCGTCCGTATCGGGGGTTGTGGTGCCGCTAGCGCTAAAAAAAGTGGGCTTTGACCCAGCGCTTGCGGGAGCGGTTGTATTAACCACTGTTACAGATATTGTTGGATTTCTGAGCTTTCTGGGTTTGGCATCTCTTTTCTTACTGTGAGTCTATTTGAAGCAACTAAAGCCTTTAAGGCCGTAACCGACATAGCATGTTGTGCAAACGGTTTTGTTTGGGTTGTGTCTAAACATTTCAACTATTCTTTAGTAAAGAACAATAGTAGCGAATCATGGAAAAAATAACGTCTCCGCTGATTTACGGATTTTGTGTCTCTGACACGCAGTCGATTACCCAATTGGATTGGGAGCACCTGGAAAGTACGATGTGGCCGCAAGATTGTCAATGGCGTTGGTTACACGTCGATCGTGAATATGCCGGACTTAAAGACTGGCTTGAATTGCAAGAAGGAACGACAGAGACAGTAGTCAATGCCATGTTGCAGATTGATACTCGCCCAAGGGTGATTGCTCACAACAATGGTTTTTTGCTGAATCTTCGTGGTGTTAATTTGAGCCCTGGTTCAATGCCTGAAGATATGGTGTCGCTCCGACTGTGGGTCACTGAAAATCAGGTTGTGTCCACATGTGCTCGACGGGTTCTAGCGGCTGAGGATTTACGCGATGCGTTTTTAGCAAACTCTGCCCCAGGTACAGTTAGTGGGGTAGTGTCGTTTATTACGGACAGACTAGTCGGTAGAATAGACCCTGTGGTAGTTAAGCTTCAGGAAGAGCTCGACGAGATGGAAGAGAAATTGCTCAACGAAAACGAAAAGCCTAATGCTTCGCAACTCATTAGTTTTCGTCGTTCCGTTTTGGGTCTGCGCCGTTATATTGCACCCCAGCGTGATGCTTTAATCGAACTGATTAAGCACGAAGATTCTGTACTGATTGACAATGACCGACACCAGTTATGTGATTCGCTTGATTGGCTAATAAGACTCGCCGAAGATCTCGACTTGATACGAGAGAGAGCGATGCTACAACATGAGCAACTTGTGGCGGAGCGAACAGATGCCATTAATGATCGCTTGTTTGTGCTGGCGTTGATTTCTGCAGTGTTTCTTCCTTTGAGTATTGTTGCAGGCTTGTTCGGTGTCAATATCGGTGGTATGCCAGGTGCCAATAATCCATACGGTTTTATTATTCTTTGTGCTGCTATGGCGTTGCTTGCAGTGGTAATCGTCGTTATTTTCAGGCGAATGAAATGGATCTAACAGGTCAAATCTAAAAGGCCACTAACGCCAGAGTCACAAACACTCTGCAGCACAACAATCGTCATTTTAAAATCACAAGTGCTTGCTGATTAATTGGAATTACACAATGCCTGAACTATCGCTATTCGAACTAGTAAATAATTACCGTTTCACTGCCACCGTTGTATTGGTTGGTCTTATTGTCGCTATCAGTAAACTGTTAAGTCGTCGAATAAGAAGATCGCGGGAGTTTTTAACATCGGAGGAACGCTCGCGCCTGTCCTCGATACACTACTTCACTATAGCGTTAGTGTTAACTACTTTGCTCGTATTATGGCTTCCTCAGCTGCAACATCTGTTGATTTCAATCACCGCGATTGCTCTCGCCATAGTGATCGCGACAAAAGAGCTTTCTTTGTGTTTACTAGGTGCACTACTTCGTAAAACTTCTAATGCCTTTAAAATAGGTGATTGGATATCAGTCGGAGAGCGTTTTGGAGAAGTAATTGAAAGTAATTTCCTGACAACAACCATGCACGAAATAGAGAGTCGTACTTATACATACACTGGGCGGACGGCAGTGGTTCCAAATAGCCTGTTTTTATCAAGAACAGTTTTAAATCAAAATTTTCTCAGGCGTTATCAATTCCATAGTTTTTCTATAACAATAGACCCAGTAGCATTTCCGATGGACGCAGATGACCGTCTGTTGAAGCGAATAGATAAATTGATAGAGCCGTTTATTGAAACAGCAGAACGTTATAACGCGATGCTAGAGAAAAGAACCGGCATTGATATTCCGGATGCTAAGCCATCCATAGAATACTCAACTAATGATACTGCAAGAATAGTCACCAAAATCACGATGTTCTGTCCGACAGAATCCATTGTAGATCTTGAAAAATCTGTGTATCGTGAGTTCTTTGCCTGGTACCAGAATAATCGTCATTCAATAACTGTAGATAGTAAAGAATGACTATTTATATAAGAATTTGAGGAAAAAACTACTTGCGTATCGCCCGTACTCCAGAAGGTAAAATAATCAGTTTTCTGCACAGCGGCACAGAAAAATCAAACGCTGCGTATAAACATCTAACAAAAACGTACGGACAAAGTGGAGTTAAGGAGAGCGACATAGTCGTTGCTTTGGGTGGGGATGGTTTTTTACTGTCTGTTTTAGCCATGGCCGAGACTGATAACAAGATGGTTTATGGTATGAACCGAGGTACGGTAGGCTTTCTATTGAATCCGTATAAAGTAAAAGATTTACCCGAACGTCTTGACAACGCCGTGTCAGTCACGGTGCGTCGACTGAAAGCCCGTGTAGCGACTGCATCAAATGAGTTGCTTAAGGTTACAGCATTCAATGACGTAGCGTTGTTTCGCGCGACTGGTCAATCTGCGCATATCCGAATCTCAATCAATGATGTTGTGAGGCTCGAAGAATTGGTGTGCGATGGTGTGCTGGTATCTACGCCGGCCGGCAGTACTGCGTATAACTTATCTGCACACGGTCCTATATTGCCATTGCGCTCTAGCTTGCTGGCAATGACGCCGATATCAGCGTTTCGGCCGCGGCGTTGGCCGGGCGCACTGTTGGATAGGACTGCAAAAGTCAGGTTTGATGTGCTTGACTATCAAAAGCGGCCCGTGGTGGTCACCGCCGATTCACGAGAAGTTCGAGATGCCACTCAGATAGAGATCGAGTCTGACCCGCGTTTTGGAATGAAGCTGTTATTTGACAATGGATTTGCTCTGGAAGATCGAATATTGAGAGAACAATTTGTAGTTCCGTAATTTGAACAATCACTAATTGCAGAATTTATTAACGACTAAGATGCCAGTTTTAGGATAAGAGATACATAGTTATTCCCTGGAATTCAATAACTCACAATAAGGAGTGAGTTATCGAAGCTTGGATTCAACAACTAAGTGCAACTCAACTGCACCGGAATAAGAAGGTGAGCTACCATAGCTTCTGTACAACCCACTACTGTCGGCACACAATCAGCAGCCGTTACAGCTACGCTATGGGCTGTGCTGTTGACGCCATAAAGCATAGAGCGTGATAGCGACGAAAATCCCCAGTGCAGGCAACAGGACCATGTCGAGATAGCCGATTGCGGCGGATAATCCAATGCCTGTTAACAAAACAACCAATACAGGTGTAAAGCAGCAAAGTGCGGCAAGTACGGTACCGACGATACCGGTGGTCAGCAGTGTTTTGTTATTCATGTATAAGTCAACTAAGAAACCACTTCACCAAAAACGATATCACGCCCTTCAGGCGTCATGATTTCAATCTCTCTACAGCCATATTCCTTCATTGCTGGGCCGCTCTTAAGTTGCGCCCTATGTTGTTTAAACTCTAGCACTAATGCGTCAACGTTATCCACCCAGAAGTAAATAGCCCAACCTTCATGCGGTCAGGGGAATGCTGAACGGCAAGACAGCATCACAGTGTTTTCATCACGGCACAACATAGCGAATGCGGGTTGTTTTTCTACTACCGTATCATCACGAAATCCGAGCTGCTTTACAAACAAATCAATCATAGGCTTCATCGTGTGGCGATTGACACTCAACACCGGAGCGCAACGATTTAGCTTGCTACTTGGCATGTTTGATACTCATTAGGTGTTCCCAACCAATCTTAGCTATTGCGGACATTGGTTTACATCCTTACTAATGACAGTATGGGTCATAACCGGAATAAGTCTGTGGCAATTAGCCTATAAATAGAGCGTCCGGTTACTGCATTTGCCGAAGTACTGTTCTGCATATAACGCTCCCTAATGATAGCTAGATTGCTATTACATCGATTAGCGAATCGAGACCGGCGAAGTCATCAGGGTTTCTCGTGTAGAGCGGTATCTGATTAGCCAATGCGGTCGCCGCTATCAGCAAGTCCAGTGAACGAGCGCTTCGATGCTTTCGTTTCCCTGCTACTACCGCACCAACAATGCGCCCATAAGCGCGTGCGACACTCACGTCTAGCGGTATTGGATTGAAGGTGGATTCCACGCGCTGGAGCTGCTCTTGGCGCCGGGCTCAGATGTCTGGATCTTTAGTCGCTGCGGGTCCCGCTGCAAGCTCTGCAAGTGTGACTACTTTAATGGCAAGTCGCTTCGGCAATTTCTCCCGTGATATCACGCCTAGATCAATCACTACCGACGTATCGAGTAATCCATTTTCGTTAGTGTCAGCCACGGGGTAGGAAATCCGGATCGCCAATCAAGTCAAGATCATTCCTTAGCGTCTTCAGGTCAATGCTGGGAGCGTCAGCGAACGCTTCTATGGCTTCTTGTGCATCAACAAAACGACCACGTCGAAGAGGCACCAATTCCGCGACGGGGACACCATTGCTGGTGACAGTAATGCATTCTCCGTCTTTGACGGCACGAAGCACCTCCGCGCTGTCGTTGCGAAGTTCTCTCTGGCTGATTTCTCTGTTCATTACATGAGTGTAGCGCATCGTGCTACGCCTCTGCTTATCTGCGTCACATCGCGCTGAATCAAACACGTTGTTATGGGGGTTTTTTCTATATATTGGTGATGTGTGCGATCGCAATGAAGATAGATTGTTTAACGCATGGCAAACTTTGACTAATAGTGCGCCTGGTAATAGCGGAAAAATCGAAGTGATAGAATTTTTTTACGAAAAAGGGCAGATATTAGAAGGGGTAGATCTTGGCCAAAAGCGCAAGTAAACACTGGTACATACTTAGCAGAGGTCGAACTACCAGGCGCATTCGTGAACAAAGCAGATTTACGTCGAGCAAATTTTAAATCGGCGAAGCTCTATAATACTGATTTTCGTATGGCCAATCTTTACCAAGCTAATTTACGTGATGCCGAACTACAACAAGCAGACTTACGTCGTGCTAATTTTTTAAGTGCAGATTTCACAGGTGCAGATATGAAAGGGGTAAAATTAGACGGGCATGTGTGAACTCAGAAACAGTGTTACCTGCAGGTATAAATCGACCAATCGGCACATTGTGTTACGGCGAATAAACTTGGTTCGTAATATGGAAGTGTACATACCATAGAGAAACACCAAAATGCAAAATGTTAAACAGATTGCGGCATTCAGGCCACCAATGCCCAGACGAGTCTATGCCACCAGATTCATTTAACAGGGGAGGTTATGCGGCATTTAATAATATGCTAAAGCCAGTGATGAATGATGCGTCAGCATTTAATTATGATTTAACAGACGGGATTTCTAACTATAGCGGAAAGCTAATGCTAAACAGCAGTGAGTGCAGTCAATTCGGTTATGGGTTTCAAGAGAAATATCATATTCCTAAATTGCCTCCTCTGACCATTCATGTGAAGGCCGAAAATATGGGGCACAATATGCTGACACTAAATCCCCAGTGGAGCATAAAAACACTGACTGAATTCTTCTTTAAATAAAGTCTGAAAGCTTTCTGTAAATATCTCTGTCTTCTTTATTTGATATGTAACGGACGTAAACCTGCACTTAGTGTTCATTATTTCCAACTCAACACTATAGACAGTTTTAATAAATTGGGCTACATCAATGTTTGCAAAAAATCACCTCTGATATTTTTTATTATTATGCATTTTGATCCAGCACGCTTTGCAGCTCATCGTTGGATTGAACATGGCGTGGCCGTTTTTCGCCACAGAGGATTACTCGGTATTTAGTAGTCAGGGTACATTACAGAGCATAGGCAATAGGGAACAGCAGATCAATTAAATCCGTACTAATCATATTTCAAAGGATTATGACATTGAAGGATGCAGTTATTAAAAATGTATCCTTCGAAATAGGGCGAAAACGGTTCTAGGCCAGTTTCGCGAATTGTTATTGAAACTTCCCGTTCCAATACTTGACATAGTCATCGTACGCTTCGCGCGTTGTCAAGAAATTCACATGTTGAGTCACATTAAGTGTGTGACATAGCAATGTTTCTACACCAGCTCTTCGCGCTTTTTCCATGCGATGATGTCCATCAATAAGGTTGTATCTTTGAGGGGCAATTTCGGCAATGATCACTGGCATATCTAAGCTGACAGACTCAAGATGTTTTTCATCAATCGATGAAAACTCAGCAGGAAAGCGATTGGTAGATACTTGCTCAAGCGGTACATCAGAAGTGTCACTTTGTAAGTACTCTATCAGTTTAGATATATTGAATTCAAATACACCATTCCGAAATAACTCGTCGCCAATGTTTGAGTGACAGGGGACAAATTTGTTGTCATATCTTAGGCGAAGCGATGACAAATTGTTCAATTGCTTTGGTTGGAGCATATAATTGTTCACTCACCACAAAATTCGAATCGTGTTGTTTTTCCAGTCGCCATTTTAGTCATTGTTGCTCCTCAATGATAGGTACTCATCTCGATATCAAGATAACAACTCGATGATTCAAGTTCAATCGTGCAGTTAGCCATATACTCTGAAGCAGACGCTGCAGACGTGTTAATCACAACTCCAGGAAAACGTACTTTGTTCCCACAGCGGGCCTTGGAATGGTTATTGATTCAACACCATCTTCCCACCAAAAATAATCAGTACAGAACCGATTGACCTTTCAATCCATATGCTGAACCTAGAGTAAATCTTGCGAAATCTACTCCTCGAAAGCAATCCAGCCACGATGCTGTACCAACCCAGTTCGAGTAGCGCACCTCCTAGTAAAATAGCCATTCTGGTTGATACGCTCGTATCTGCGGGAACAGCAACCGCATATAATCCAACAAAAAACGCAATTCCCTTCGGATTGGACAAATTGACTGCGGCACCCATTTTAAATCCAGCAACAGTCTCTGTAAGCAACGAACCAGAACCGATGAATCTATTTTGTTGTGGGTGGCCTGGAATTGCGCTCGGTGAACGCCAAAATAGAAGTCCCAGGTAAACAAGATAGAGACCTCCTAAGACTTGCACCACTCTTACAAGCCAACCAATTTCGTTAAGTACGGCTGCTAATCCAATCATGGCTAACAATGCATAGAATGTTGCCGCCGCAGCGAGACCAACAATGGCGCCACGAGCAGTATGGTTACGACCCTGAAGTGCCATCCTAGATATAAGCGCAAAATTTGGCCCTGGACTTACCACTATTGCGGTGTAAATACCGAGAGTATAAAGCACTACCTCAACGTCCAGACCCATAGAGACCTCCTATCTTTAATGCAATTCTGATTTTCAATCGAACACTAAACTCAATTTAACAAAAATGCACTACAAACTATCATCACTTAGACTGCTTCGGGGACCAAGCCGCCTAAGCGAACGCTATCGATTATGTCCGCTTAAGGATATTATTGTATCCATATGTCTGTCAGCTGAAGATCGCCATCACTTTGAGTGTCCCACAATGCCTTTGTGGGACACTAACCCGCCATAGCCCCATCTGATGCGGTTTTTTATAACCGATCCTGCTAGAGTGTCCCACAATCACCGAATACAACCGATATGGGACACTCAAATGCGCGAAGTTGAGGCCGTGAAAACCGGCGAACAACGCCAGCAAGTGGAAGCACACCTGGCCGACCAGGGCGTGATCTACCAAGACATCTGGAAGGTCGGCGTGAACACCGCGTTGCGTATTTCTGACTTGTTGTCGTTGCCCATGGTCAACGTGCGCAGCCTTAACACAGACCAGCCCGCACTCAACATCGTTGAGCAAAAAACCGGTAAGCCGCGAAAGATCGTCGTTAACCAAACAGCCCTTGATGTTATGCAGCGCAGAATGCGCGATCACCCGGATCACGTATGGTTGTTTCAGTCCGATGCGGTAAACCGCAATCGGCGCGAACCGCCAAAGCCTGTTAATCGTCGGTCGGTGTCCAGAGTGTTCGAGAAAGTAGGGCAGAGAGTTGCACCCAAGGTTGCCTTAGGTACGCACTCGATGCGTAAAACGCGCGGTTACGCGATGCACAAAGCAGGGCGTTCTATTGAGAGTATTGCCAAGGTGTTGAACCACAGCAGTCCAGCGGTGACGATGCGCTATATCGGTTTAGTGCAGCAGGACATTGATGAAAGCTACACTGAGCTTGAACTCTAATGGTCTTAGGAGATTAGTATTGAAAGGTTGGGTCTATATAATCAGTAACAGAGCTATGCCAGGTCTTATCAAGGCTGGGTTCACGATGAAAGATCCAGAAATTCGTGCTCAGGAACTTGGAGGAACTGGCTCTCCACATCCATTTATTGTGGAGCACGCGGTTATGATCGATGAGCCAAGAGAGATCGAAAAAAAACTCCATTTTGAATTACATCAGTACCATGAAAGTAAGGAGTGGTTTAGGTGTACGGTATCTATCGCCAGAGAAAAACTAAAAACAGTTGTTCATCTATCTCATCGATCGTATGTTGTTACTCATGAGTTAAGTCAATCAACGCAAAATGTCGCATCGGCACCTGCCAAAGTAAATGGACAGGATAGGAAAATCTGGAAATGCGAGAGATGCGGAGTTAATACCAACTGCGAAACTCTCGATGACTTTGTCCTTACTGTTACTAAAGTTAATAAGGATGGTAGTAGAAAAATAGAGCATCTATGCGATAAGTGTAGGAAGTCTTTTAAGCCACTCCACAAGAGATTTCTAAACAGTTTTAGACGAAAATAAAATTCACTTTTAACTTGCTGTTTATAGGAATGGTGTAATCACCGAGAGCTCACTAGCTTTTTTATTTTGATGCAAGCGCTTCAGCCATTTTTAAATCAATGCTCATTTCCGTAGTATTCTCGATATCACTGAGAAATACCCTGAAATTTTTGTTATCGCGGTATTGAATTGATTTTGCCATATCATCTATCTTGCGTTGCATCGGAAGCCCAGAAAAGTGATGCTGCCTTTTTTGAATTAGCTGCTCTGATTTTTTAAGCATGTTTTCAACTTTGGTGAAAATAGCTGATTTATCAGTTTGCTCGTCTTCTTTCCAATTCCTAACCCAATTCATACCGTCTTCAAGAACAGTGCAGATTGGCGCCAATACTATATCTTGAGCAATTTCTAGATCATTTATTAATTTCATCCGCACATCAAGCGGGTTGCCACGAATTATTAAATTATACGTTTGTATTGATTTACCATTGGGTAGAGGGCTTTTAGCTGGAACATCGAACTCTACCAAGTAGACATCACCATTTCCGTTTTGGGCGACAATATCTTTTAATTCGAAACCGGCACGCTGTTGTAGGTGCTGCTCGTTCAGTTCATCGATGGTTGTATATTGATCTGACATAGCTTGATTCCATATGAACGTGGAGGTATGTCGAATCTGTGCTCAGATTCTGCGATTTCAACAGGTATTTGAGGCGACAACCAAGGAAAATAGAGGTGACTGAACAGTTCGCTGGTCATTTGTTCACCTTTTCACACTTTGCCCCGTGTCACAACCCTCATTTCCCTGTAGTTGACCCGTTTGGGGGATGACTGATCTTGCGGAAAAGTGAACACTTTCCTAACAAAGTGTTCACTTACCTACGGAAACGTTTCAATGGCTAAAAAATTCTTCGTTGCACTGTGCTGTGCAGCGCTAACTAGTTGCAGTAGTAGTTCTTCCACTCCAGAAAACTCTGAAGGCTCCACAGATTCTGGAGATAGTAATGCAAGTACTACATTGACTGGCGTGTTTTTGGACAGCGCAGTTCAGGGCCTTTCGTATGAAACAGAAACGTTATCGGATATGACGAACGCAAATGGAGAGTTTCAGTATCAAGGCGGTGAAAGCGTTACATTCTCGATTGGAGATCTGGTGTTTCCGACAGTGGCTGCTATGGAAACGGTCACTCCCTTAGATATGAGTGAAGCC
>Ga0209187_1004156_pt1 | contig 11313 bp, 10 predicted proteins | sample BantaG_FD_187430 | JGI IMG/M metagenome (GOLD analysis project Ga0209187, IMG submission 187430) | Marine algal microbial communities from Bantry Bay, Ireland - BantryBay_4 metaG (SPAdes) (version 2) | ecosystem: Host-associated > Algae > Red algae > Unclassified | place: Bantry Bay, Ireland... | reverse complement strand
ATTTGGGTTTACCTTTTTAGCATGAACTTCTTTTGGAATATCGAGAGGCTTATCTATTACCATGTAAAACAAATCAGTTCCTAGTTTCGCTCTCATAGGGGCTGCGCTAGGAATTGTCGTATATGAATAGTGATTTTTAGTTGAATACATTCCTGGTATTTGATAGCCACTTCCTACCAGTAAAGCTGACTTAATTCCATATTCTCTTTTTGCGAATCTCAAATAAGCTCTAATTAAACCAGGAATAAAACTTACTCGATCATATGTTTCCCAAATCTTTGTTTCGCGATGAAAACCTTTCAATGAAGGAATTGCTCTTTGAGAGACTCCTTCAATCTCATCTCCCCAGTAGTGATAGCATTCTTTTAAATAGTCCCCCTGGCAATCAATGGGTGTTGATTCAGTTGCATTATATCCAGGCAACTGATTAATACTTATCATTTTTGTTTTTATATTTTTAGATTGCTCGTATGCACCCAGTTCAAATACATCAGAAGTATATTGAGAATCATAAATAATGAGATGCTCATAGGTAGAAAAACTTACCTGTGCAGGAGGGGGCGTTCTTTTTGACTGAGCTGTTTGTAAGTTTTTAAAAGTTAGACCTAGTTGAGATGGCACCATTGTTACAACCGATGTTATGATTTCTCCCTCATAAGACTTAAATCTTTCATGATAATTTTCTAATTTAGCACATGGGAACTCTTTTCCTATTTCAACAATTGGAATATCAGGAAGAATAGGATTTTTAAAAGGTAAACTAAGTTCTTTGTTTGTTCTAATTTCAGAGGATTCGAAACTGTTTGGAAGGATAAAACCAATATCACTATCATCACTTAAATATATTTTTTTAGTCGTAAAATTTTTCACGGGAAAACTTAAAGAAGAAAAGTTAAGCCCACATAATCTAACTTCTTTTGAACTTACTCCAATCTCTGAAGATAAAACAAAAGAATTTCCTGCTCCTTTATATACTCCACATGATATCAAAATAAATAAAAGTAAAATAAACTTCAAAGTCTTCCCCTTAGATTAAAAATTCGATATAAGGGATGATAACTTCTCTTTGACTTATCGAGCATTCATCAAAGCAAGCATATGAATGGTTTCAATGGGTTACTAGAAGTTCGAACTAACCTTTTGTCATCAAATTTGCCCGAAAAAGTAGGCACTTCTCCTTCTTAGTGATTTGACAGCACTAAGAAGAGTTTGTACTACTGCATCATAATGAAAAAAACTTTTACCATTGTTATTATACTCCTTCCATTTCTCATTTCATTTGCTCAAGATACTCACTTAAAAGTTTATAACAAAACCTGTATTCTCAATAGTGGCCCTGTTAAGTGCCAAGATTTTATTCAAAATCTTCAATCCTATTATAAAAGTAGTAAAGAAGACGAAGCTGACTTTTCAATAGAAACTCACTTAGATTTTGAAAACCCTAACCCAAGTAGCATTATCTACAAAGTGACTATTCAAAAAAAAATGAAACTTCCCTTACGCTCAAAAAAGAATATACAAGAATAACTGATGACCTATTTATAATTCAAGATATTGTTAAGTCAGTAAATGAAATTGTAGAAGAACAGTTTCAGACCCTGGTAAATATCTCTGATTCAAATATTTATGCTTCCCCTTCCTTAGACGGTAACTACAATCAGTCCTCTGGAAATAAAAACTTCAGAATTGGTCTTGGTGGTCAGCTCTCTTATATAACTCCTAGGTGGAGACTTTCTTTTGGTGGAGGTACCAATTTCTCCAAAGAGAAACAATCACAAACTGCAACAGTTCAAGAATATGAGGTCATAGATAGATCATATCGATATGGTATCAGTGCTATTCGTTCATTAAAAAACCCAGAACTTAATTTACTCTTAGGTTTAGGAAACCATATTGTTGACTTCAAGCACTCTGAGACAACTGCTCTTCCTCCGATTGGGCAAGAAAACATTGCTCGTCATAAAAGCCTAACACTAGGGATCGAATGGATTAAAAAGCCATTTGTAAAAGAATCTCAAGGTAATATTTCTGTTCAAACTCAGTATAGACTTTCTAGGCACAACTACGTTGATCCTGTCTCATATGAATATGTTGATGAAATCTATCAAATTGGAAAAGTTAGAGTAACCTGGCAATGGTATATCAATGAAAATAATCTCATTAGTACATCGATTTCAGCCTATAAAGACTTTCATAAAGGTAAGTATCAAGGGGCTCAAATATCACTCTCTCCAGTTTTTACAATAACTCCGAATCTCACTTTTAATCCATCCATCTATGCAAGTGTGACAAGAAATAGAATTCTGTCTCCAACTGTATCTGGCCGTAGTAACTTTCTGGTCCTCACGGGCTCTAATGCTAACGATCCACTTTCGCTTTATACAAATTTTAGACTTTTATACAACATTGGCAATTTTGCTAAAAATAATCAAGATAGACGCTGGAGATAAGACAATAGAAAATGACCTTTTCAACTCAATTACAAAGTAAAATTGATTCTATTAAGCTTAAGCAAAAGCCTATCCAATTAGGAACTATTCCTTTTAACTCCCCTCTACTGCTGGCGCCCATGGCAAGTATTTGCAATTGGCCATTTAGACTTCTCATGCAAGACCTAGGAGCTGGTGGGAGTGTGAGTGAACTGATATCTGCTCACGCTATAAATCATGGAAACCCTAGAACCATGAATATGCTAAAAATCTCTCCAAAGGAAGTAAATATTGGGATCCAACTCTTTGGTGAGGATGCTCGAAGAATGAGTGAGGCCGCAAAGGTTGCTCAAAATTTCGGACCAAATTTTATTGATATAAATATGGGCTGTCCCGTGAGAAAGGTTGTCACAAAAGGAGGTGGCTCTGCTTTATTAAAATCTCCTAAAGACCTTGCACCATTTTTAGAAAAAATTAAAAAATCAATTTCTATTCCTTTAACAATTAAAATTCGAATGGGTTGGGATGCTGAAGGTATTAATGCTGATGAAATAGTCCACATAGCAAAAGAAGAAGGAGTTGAATTTGTCGCGATTCATGGAAGAACAAGAGCACAACAATATACTGGGGAAGCCAACTGGGATTATATTGAAAAATTGGCCACTGAATCTCCACTCCCATTAATTGGTAATGGTGACCTACACCAAGCAGAAAGTACAAGGCAAAGAATGCTAACTACAAACTGCCAAGCTTTAATGATTGCTCGAGGGGCCTTGAGAAATCCTTTTATATTTCTTGAATCTCTCGTTGAGCTAAAAGAAAGAGAAAACCTATTCACTTCTAGTGATTATCTCGAAGTAATAAAGAAACTAGAAGAGTATACTTGTGAGGCATTTGAGGGTGATCGAGTCAGGCTAATTCAATTAAGAAAGCTCATCGTCTGGTTTTCGAGTGGTTTTCCTAAGGCGAGCTTATTTAGAGGTCAAGTATTTGAAACAAAAAGCCTTCAAGACTGTATGAAGTACACTGAAGACTTTTTTCTAGAGTTAAATGCAGCCACAAAAAAAATTGATTACAATCAAGCGTTTATGAACTCAGGGCACGGGTGAGTTTTATTCTTTCGATCCAAAAACTCTTTTAAGTAAAGCCGTTGTTCTAGCGGCAGGATTAGTTCTAATCTTTCCTTCTTCTTTGGCAATTTCTTTAAACAAGCCTGAAATAGCTTGATTAGTCACATAAGATTTTAAATCAGGGTTAATTTTTTTCATAAACGGAATCGAATTATATTTTCCCATCACTTCTCCCCAGTATTGGGTCGCATGTACTTTTTGAAGACTCTTTGCAATAGAAGGCTTAAAAGCAGTAATCAGCTCACTCGTCGTTGCTCTTTTTAAATACTCAGTGGCTGCATTATTTGGTCCATTAAAGATTTTCATGATATCGCTAAAGGTTAGCTTTGTTATCGCCGCCATAAAAATAGGTTTGGCCGCAGTAGAAGCATCCTCTGCTGCTCTGTTTAGTGATGTGACAACTTTATTATTCAAAGAACCTAGACCAACTTTGTCTAAAGTGTTTTTTACGATGAGAGCTTCTTTAGGAAAAGGAATTTTAATTAAAGGATTTTTTAAAAAGCCATTAGTCATTGAAGTTCGTCCGACGGAACTACTTAATCCAACAGTTAATGCTTCCTTTAAACCACTTCCAATTTCAGATGTTGTCAAGGCTCCGCCTTGCGATAATGTCGCATTGATAACATCATTAATTTGTTGTGAACTGCAAGCAAGTAAAACAAGTGATAATAAAATAAGAAAATATTTTTTCATACTAATCCTTATTAGTTAATTGATAACGATAAGTATTGATCATAAATATTTTTCTAAGCTTTGAATAGGTTTTAATCTTTAGTTTTGTACTGACGTTCCATCTTAACTACAGGCTCATGAAACAACATGTTTTCGCCTTCAGGGAAAAACTTGCTCTTAAGCTTTGAATTAACGCCCTTATCACCTAAAAAGCCTTTTAGTAGTTTATATTGCGGTTTAAAAGTTATCTTTTCATTTAAAATATTTTTGAACTCTAAATCGTATTTATCAAAACTTGCACCTGTACTTGCATCATTATTAAGTACCCAAGAGAAGTTAAATTTTTGGCCTTTCATGGCCTCTCCAAAGAGATCAAATGCCCATTCTGAAATATTACTTTCTTGTCCCCTAAACTCATATAAAGTTTGTAGGTCTTGATAATTCTTCATTTCAGCAAAGTGATACTTACTCCCTTTTTTATACCCAATATCAGCTCTTCTTCGATGCATCACTTTATAAACACCTTTTCTTCTAGAACAAGGAGAGAGCGTCAAAACACTTTTTATAATCTCAAAACATTTCCCGTTCTTTACTTCTACTGTACTTTGAAGATGACTATCTTTTAGAAACTCACCTGTTTTATAATCAACAATTCGAAGAACCTCTTTGTTGTTTTGAATATCTCCAAACAAAAAGAAGCCTTTTTTTGTATAGTTGTCCCTAACAAAGAACATAGGGACCTCAAAGCCAATAAATTCGGAGAAAGCTTTCTCTTTCACAAGCCTCTTAAAGTATGACAATGTAAAATGTGCACCGAGAAACTTTGTATTCACAGGGTCAGAGTCACCGCCTAGTTCTTTAATTAATTGATTCACACCAAATGTTTCAGAGTTTGTATTTGTGGCCAAGACATCAAAAGCATCATTAATATACTTTGCAACATCTTCAACTCGCCCAATTCGTCCATTAAACCGAGAAAAAGCTGCAACATTCTCTACAAGTCGGATCGCCGTAATCGCTGCATCTTCTTTTTCGATATTACGCTGACGAAAAATTTCTCTTATTGATTTATTGTCCTTCCATTTAATTTTTTCAAAAACCGCATTGATTTTCCAAAGCATATTCTCATGGCTTTTCAAATTATCTAACACCTTAGGCATCTGATCTCCGGTTGACTCTGATAATACGAGAGCAAGGAAGTTGTGAGGATAAATTTCTTTAACCCCATCTATCTTCTGTAAGATTTCAGTGCGTTTGTCTGAAGCAAGTATGTGTGTGACACTATTTTCATCTAAAAAATCATACTTCTTTAACAATTCTCTAGAGCCCACAACTTCAACGACATCTCCATTTAATGTCGAACGATCAAAGAGAGATTTAAATCCATTGCGGAAAAAGTCTTGGATTCTCTGGACATCTCTTAAGCGGTTGTATCTCCCATTAATTGATCTAAAAGTCAGATAACGCCAAAAGCTATTTCGAATAAACTTTTTTAGGTTTTCATCAATCTTAGTTATATCTACTTCTTTTGCCTCAACTTTTCTTAAGTACTTATTTAAAAATAAAGGAGCTGCACTACGAGAGTTCGCCTCTATGTTCAAAAGATTTAAGTAGCGGACAACTTTATCTATTTTTCTTTTTGAAAATCTTTTCCCGAGTAATTCATTAAAGCCTTTCCAAGCTCTTTCATCTTGATACATTGTGGCAAGTGTTTTAATAAAAATGTCTTTCTCACTAATTTCTGAAAGCTTACCAAAAACAAGATATTTTAATTTCGAGAAAAATGTAGTTCGAGGCTTACCTTCAGAAATCCAAGATTCCAAAAGATACCAAGCTTTTCGGTACTCCACTGAGTGAAAAAGATCATTAATAATCTCTTGTTCACTCTTTTTTAAGCCGCTTTTCTTGATATAAACAGCTGCCATATCTAAATCATTATTTAACTTGAACTGTGATATAGTTTCGGGAGTTATTTTTTGAGGAAAAGAATCTTTTATATTCAGTTCTGCATTTTTAGCTTCTAGATAGCTTGAAGAACAAAACGAGGTATCTCCAAAGCTTGTCCATGAAAAAAAAGTGACGATCAATAATATTTTTAACACTCTCTACTTATCGTCTAAGAAACAAAGAAACTTAATCTCTTTTAAGCTCTATTGAGCGCTCAAATGCCTTTTCTATTGCCAATGATATGCTGTGTTCCAACTGAGATGACTTTAAGCTCTCAAGTGCTGCTTGTGTCACTCCTTCTTTCGAAGTGATGCTTTTTTGTAAATTTAAAAGATCTCCCTTCTTCGTTAAGAGTTTTGCACTCCCCTTTAACAACTGAGTGACTATTTCTGTTGCTTCAGCTGGGTCTACTTCACATGAAACAAGTTTTTTTTGCAGTCCTTGGAGAAACTCATAGATGAGAGCAGGTCCGCTCCCTGAGACTCCAGTCACCTTATCTAATAAATTATCATTTTTCATTCTGTGAAGTTTGGATGAACCTCCAAAGAACTCACTAAAAGCTTTCTCATCAAAGTCATGAGCACAAGTATAAAGAGTTATTCCCTCTCCAACGGCAGAACAAACATTAGGCATAATTCTTAAAACTTTACTTTGCGTAAAGTCCTCCGAAATATCAATACTACTTTTACCTGCTAACAAAGACCAGATTTCACTATTTTCTTTAAGTATCTTTTGATAAATACTTTTTGCTAACTTATAGCTTTGTGGTTTGAATCCAAAAATATAAATATCATGATCTTGGAGCTTAGAAAGGTCTTCAATAAACTGACCAGAGTAAACTTCACTCATCTTTTTTGCTTTAACTTTTGAAGGTGAATAAAATGAGAACTTAAAACTTACCTTATTGCAGTTATTTAAATAACCCTCAACTAGTGAGTTGACAAGGTTTCCACATCCAAGAAAACAAACACTCTTCATGCCGCTCCGATTTTTTTAATTTCTCGGTAAATAGTAAAAGATGTTTCAACTCCTTTCCCCGCTATTTTTTCAATCTTCAAACCATCTCCCAATTCACTCACCTGCCACTTAACAAACTTTAATCCAAGGCCTCGTCCACTAAGAAGGCTTAATTGCTGAGTGTCTTTTGTATTATTTTTGATTCCGTCATCTTTTAAGCAGCAAAAAACTTCAGTTTCTGTAACTCTTAATCTTAGCTCTATAGCACCACCGACAATGCTTGTCCCATGATCAATTGAATTGATAATTAAAGGAGTAAGGATTTCTCTCATTAAAATCTCTTCACTTTGAAATAAACCTTGGTTTATTTCAAAAACAAATGAAATTTTCTTATTTGCAAACTCTGAAATATTCTTGACTAACAAATGAAAGTAATCACTAAGCTCAAGTTTTAAAAATACTTTTCCTTGCTTGAGTTTAAGTAAAATCTTATCAACCTGCGCTAGCAATTCAGCAACGTCTATCTGCTTTCCAAAATGATTAGTTTCAACACAATGAATCATTTCACAAATTTGAACTTCTCCATACCCTAAAAAGATTCCCTTTAAGCAATGGATTGACAAAAATAACTCTTCTCTTAGCTTTGAGTTACCCTTATCTTGTTTTAATTGAGAACTAAGGGACTCAACACGTAAATAATGGCCAAAGCCTTCACTAATACGATCTTTCACAAAGACCTCATCGGTCTATGTACTCACTCTCTTGAATTTCTAATATGTAAGAAAAAAAGACTTACTTGGTGCCAGTGTGGGACTGACAAAGCCTGAGAGAGGCCATAAGTTAATGCATATTACAGATTATCTATCGGAGGATTAATATGAAAACAATCATGACACTGCTGTGCTTTTTCGCACTTAACACTTTTGCTCAATACACTCCACGTGTTGATTTAGGCCTAGGACTTCAAAACGTAGGTGACTATGTAGATGTATTGATTAAATCTGAAGGTTATTTACATAGAGGAACTGGTTACTATGTCGTTACTTTCAAAGCCGAAGGTGCTGCTGGAAACTCCGGAATTTCTTCGATATCTCTTGAAACATCTTTACTGAAAATTCAAATTGAAGAAATTAATAGTAATGGATATTTCTATGCTGGTCTTTCATTACTTGATTATCAGTTCAATCGAAATATTGATATTGATCAAAGAGGAACTCATACCCTTACGGCCATAGGGATGAGAGCAGGTGGTGGACTAGTTCTAGACAAACAAAACAATATTAAGCTTTTTGCAAAAGCTGCTTTATCCCTTGGTGGTTTATTAAAACAATCGACAAGGCTTAGCGATACTGCAAAGTTTTCAAATACCGGAAGAAGAAGAGCTTCTACATATAGCGCCGAGCTTGGAGCAACATTTAAGAAACTCTCTGTATCTACAGGAGTTAGAGGTCAATTACTAAAAGGAAAAGGGACTAGCTTTTATTCTTATACAGAATGCTACCCTGTCTATGATTCTTACTGGGATGAATATTACACAGAGTGTGATGACGTTTATGATACCGAGTTTGACGAATTTAATGAGTTTAGAGAATTTTTTGTTAAATTAAGCTATGACATTACAAATAAGTTTTCAGTGTTTGCAAAGTATATGAAAAGGTCTTACGAAGTTATTGATTATTCACAGCCTCAAGAATTTGATTCATTCAACTCTGCTAACTACTTTCAAGTGGGAGTGAAATATAAGTTTGGTGGTAAAAAGAAAAGAAAGAAGCCACCGGTACAATTTTAAATTAAAAAGACAAGACTATAAAGGAGCCATTTACTCAATGGCTCCTTATTGTTTTCTTACTTAAGCTGAGAACTTATCAAACTGTCCCGCAGCATAATCCCAATTTGCAACACTAAAAAAAGCCGCAATATAATCAGGTCTTCTATTTTGATAATTCAAGTAATAAGCATGCTCCCATACATCTAAACCAAGAATCGGTCGGCCATGTACTGACTCTGTATTCATTAAATTATTATCTTGATTTGCAGTTGAAGTAATTGCAAGATTACCTGAGTCATCAACGATCAGCCATGCCCAACCAGAACCAAATCTTGTTGCAGCAGCATTGGCAAACTCTTCTTTAAATTTATCAAAATTTCCCCACTTAGCATTAATAGCATCAGCAAGTTTTCCAGAAGGGTTTCCTCCTCCATTTGGCGCCATAGAATTCCAAAAGACCGTATGGTTATAATAACCACCACCATTATTTCTTAATCCATTTGACTCTTTTGAAATGTTCGTAAAAATTTCTTCAATGCTTTTATTTGCATTGTCAGTACCTTCTACTGCGGCCATAAACTTTTTAAAGTACCCTTGGTGGTGCTTCGAGTAATGAAGCTCCATAGTTCTTGCATCAATATGCGGCTCCAATGCATCGTAAGAGTAAGGTAATTCTGGGAATTTAAAACTCATAATTTTCTCCTTGATTAATAGGTTTTATAAATAACTTCGTGAAACAAATTTCAAATCTTTATCGAGTGTTAATTTTATAGGCTTTCCAGTAGGAATTTCAAGTTCGACAATTTTTGTATCATCGATCCCCTCTAGGTGTTTGACTAAAGCTCTCAGACTATTTCCATGCGCCGCAATTATGAGCTTTTTCCCTGAGAGAACGTTTGGTTTTATTTCATTTTCCCAAAACGGAATAACTCGCTCACAGGCATCTTTTAAGCTCTCACCTACAGGCATTTCGTTTAACCCTTCGTAATTTTTCCTGACTGCCTCACGCTCACAAGCAGGAGGTGGTGTGTCAAAACTACGTCTCCAAATATGGACTTGATCAGCTCCATGCTTTTCACGCATTTCATCTTTATTTTTTCCTTGTAAAGCTCCGTAATGACGCTCGTTAATCTGCCATGCTTTTTTGACAGGAAGGTTAACTTGCTTGGACTCTTCCAAGATAATCCAAAGTGTTTTAATGGCCCTTTCTAGCATTGATGTGTAAGCAAGATCAAATTCAAGCCCAAGCTCCAAGATTTTCTTACCCGCATCTTGTGCTTCAATCACTCCTTGCTCTGAAAGACTCACATCTTGCCAACCAGTGAATAGCTTTTTCTTATTCCACTCACTTTGCCCGTGCCTTACTAATATTAAATCAAACAATTATGACTCCTTAACTTTTAATTCTTATAAAAGGTATTGCCAACCGACAACCACTTGCCAATCATCATTCATCTGTATTCCATTTACATTTTGAGCTATAGGAACTCCAACTTCAAAAGCAAGTCGATGTCCATTAAGAACATGAAAGTTTGATCCTAAAAATAGTGTTGTTTTATTGCCTCCACTATTTTCAGTATCTGCCGTTGGATTCATTGCAGGTAAAATCGAAAGATCATTATCAGATCCATTCATAACATCTTCATAAAACCAATTAACTCTAGCTGAGACACTGAAGAATTTCTTTACTTCGTATGCAAGCCAGAGATTTAAATTATACTGATCGCCTAGTTGATAAAGGTTTTCGTTATCTCCAAGACGGAACTTATAAGTTGTCTCAACCCCCCAGTTAAATAAACCTTTACCGAAGTAGTTCTGATATACAAAACCAAAAAATGGATCCCAGGTTCCAGAGCCAAGCTGCATTGGATAAGGCAATTGTGTTTCCCCTACCATTGGTATTTCATCTTTCTCATTAATTGATCCTGTTGGAACTCCTAAACCTAACTTTAAAATTCCTCCGCCGTGGTGTGTACTAGAATCAATCACTTTATATAAAAGTGTAAAAGAACTATCCGCAAGTCCTGATGATTTCGTTTCAAAGTCAACATTCATCATAGCGTTTTTCAAGTCCATTGACTGATTTGTGTAGTTTAACATCCCCATCAAAGTTAGCTTGTCACTAAGGCCATACATTAATCCAAGCATGGCCATTGTCATTTTCATTTCCTGTGGTTTTATCGCTTGAGAGTAATCAGAATCTTTGATCTCTGAACTACCTCTTCTCATGCCACTCATGTTCATATGCATGGTTCTCAAACTCAACATGAATTCACCTTTACCATGTACATGATCACCCATCACTCCTATTGGAGCATGTGTGATGGCCGTATGATCTGCAAATCCAATTGATGTAGTAAATGCAACAAGTAAAACCAAAACAATTTTCATTTTTCTACCTCAAATTTTT
>Ga0209187_1004155_pt1 | contig 11314 bp, 7 predicted proteins | sample BantaG_FD_187430 | JGI IMG/M metagenome (GOLD analysis project Ga0209187, IMG submission 187430) | Marine algal microbial communities from Bantry Bay, Ireland - BantryBay_4 metaG (SPAdes) (version 2) | ecosystem: Host-associated > Algae > Red algae > Unclassified | place: Bantry Bay, Ireland... | reverse complement strand
TCGGTTTAAAGACTGGTCAAAAAGAGGCTTATTTGAATTCTCCGCCAGTCAATATTAGTTTGGTAATTGACAAAAGTGGTTCGATGGCAGCGGAAGGTCGCTTGGTCAAAACGAAGCAAGCGATGGCTGAATTAGTGAAACATTTGCGACCAAAAGATTTTATTTCTATTGTCCAATTTGATCATGTGGCAAGGGTAGTTTTGCCTACTCAAAATGTGACTGATTTGGCAAAAATCCAACAAGCGATTTCGAGTATTCAGTTGGGTGGTTCGACCAATTTGCATGATGGAATTTTATTAGGATTTCAAGAAGCAATAAAAAATGATCGAAATAATGTTTCTAGTCGAGTGATTGTTTTGACTGATGCGATTGCCAATACTGGTGTGATTGATCCTGAAAAAATGATTCAAAATAGTCAAGGATATTCAGCTGAGAATTCGATTGATTTTGCCATGATTGGAGTTGGAGTTGATTTTAATTATGAGTTGTCTAGACAATTAACTCAAAATGGAAAAAATCAAATTCACTTTATCAATGATCCAAATGACATCAAAAAAATATTCGTCAATGAGGTGGAAGCATTACTTTATCCTGCTGCAAAAATGCCGACTTTGGAAATTGAATTTGGAGAAAATTTGGAAGTCGCACAGTTTTATGGCTATAATCCTACAATTGATGATCGAACGATTCGATTGAATTTGAATAATATCAATGCTGGTTTGACGCAAGTGATTTTGACCAAATTCAATGTAAAAGGTGGAAAGAAAAATGGTACAAAAGTCAAAGTACAATTAAACTATTTTGACATTCAAAAAAACAAAATGGTCAGCCAAAAGGTAAAAACGAATTTGAAAATCGACAACTCTTGGACACCACACAACATGCTTCAAGATCGAGATGTGGAAAAAAATTATCGTATCGCTCAGATGGCGCAAGACCTAAAAATCATGTCAGAATTTTATCAAAAAAATCAACCGTTTGCTGCAAAAGGTCATTTGAGTTTGGCGATAGATTCGATCAAAAAAGAATACCCGAATCCGACTGATGTTGATTTTTTGAGGATGCTGGATATTTTGGGAAATTACATGGGAAGGTTGAATGGACTCTTGGCGAAGAAGTAATTCTTTATTTCTTGTACTAAAAATGTTATTGCTTTTTGGACAGTTCGCATAAATGTTGATATTTTCAGGGTTTTAAAGTGAAAAATATGGACAAAATATCCTGTCAATAATCTGCATTTATTTAGTTCGCATTCCTTAGTAAGTACTTTGACAAAAAAAGAGCGACCTCAATGATTGAAGTCGCTCTTTTTCCAAAAAAAATTAATGATTTTTATAATGCTAAAACACCACCTATTTTTTGTACAAAACCATTCGTATGTTCTAAATCTGTCTCAACAAATACGGCACTTGTCAATCCCAAAACTATAAATGGATTAGTGGTATCATCCATATTAATGTATGCTTCTTTACCTGCCAAAAAAAGTGGAACATTTGTCCCTGTTTGTAATTCCGAAATTATAAAGCCTACATTTGAGAGGTGAAATTTTACAATCATCGTCAAAGTATTTTGCGAAATATCATCTATCGAAGTCCAATTATTATTATCGAGAAATGCTTGGAAAGCTACATCAGTTGGAGCAAAGATGGTAAATGGTCCATCCCCCGAAATATCAAGATCAATTCCTGTTCGGAAAATTGCTTGATAAAAAATGCTACAATCATTTTGACCTTCTAAGTAATCCAACAAACTTAAATTGCTTGGTGGATTATTAGTGGTAGAAGTGGTATCAATCGTAGTTGTTGTGGTCGTCGTATCCGTAGTGGTCTGCTGACCTGTGGTGACAGTTGTCGTTGGCTCAATTGATTCTTTTTGGCAAGAAACCAATAGCAAGAAAAGACTGGCAATAGTAATAGTTAAAATATTTTTCATGGTATATTATGGTTTAAATAAATTTTCACTTATCTAAAAACAAAAAGAATACCAATCCATTTTATTTATCAACAAATGCAAAAACCTTCTAAATCACTCAGATTTAGAAGGTTTGCTTTTTATGGATTTTAATTTATAACTAACTGAATATCAACCAATTACATTTGTTTTGCAAATTCAATAATTGTTTTTTCAATAATATCACTACACTCATTTATTTGTTCTACATTCATCACTAATGGTGGTGCAAAACGAATAATGTTACCGTGAGTTGGTTTTGCAAGCAGACCATTGTCTCGTAATTTGATACAAATATCCCAAGCTGTTGTGCTCTCTTCGGTATCATTTATGATGATCGCATTCAACAATCCTTTTCCTCTTACCAAGGTCACCAAGTCCGTTTTTTCAATCATTGCATTCATACGAGATCGGAAAATTTTTCCCATTGCATCTGCGTTTTTTGCCAACTCTTCATCCTTTATTACTTCCAATGCTTCCATCGCCACAGCGCAAGCTAGAGGATTTCCACCAAAGGTTGATCCATGCTCTCCTGGCTTAATCGCCATCATCACTTCGTCATTTGCCAAGACTGCACTTACTGGAAAAACACCACCTGACATCGCTTTTCCTAGGATCAAAATATCAGGTTTTATTTCAGGTCGGTTTTCACAACCTTTATTGCAATCGCAATTTCCGCAAGTCGCCAAAAGTCTTCCTGTTCGAGCAATTCCAGTTTGTACTTCATCCGCAATAAAAAGTACATTTTTAGCTTTGCACATTTCAGCCGCATGTTTCAAATATCCTTCGTCTGGAACGTAAACGCCTGCTTCTCCCTGAATTGGTTCTACCAAAAATCCAGCAATATTTGGATCTTCCAATGCTTCTTTCAATGTTTCCAAATCGTTATAAGGTATCACTTCGATTCCTGGCAAAAATGGCCCGAAACCAGTTGTACTTTGAGGGTCAACTGAACCTGAAATAATTGCCATCGTTCGACCATGAAAATTTCCAGTTACAAAAATAATTTTTGCTTGATTAGTTGGAATTCCTTTTACTTCGTACGACCATTTTCTACAAATTTTCAAAGCTGTTTCTACTGCTTCTACTCCTGTATTCATCGGTAGCACTTTATCGTAATTAAAATATTCCGTCACATATTTTTCGTACGGCCCAAGCATATCATTGTAAAATGCTCGTGAAGTCAAGGTCAATTTTACTGCTTGTTCATTAAGTGCGTTAATGATTCTTGGGTGACAATGTCCTTGATTTACAGCAGAATATGCAGATAAAAAATCATAATATTTTTTTCCTTCCACATCCCAAACATACACACCTTCGCCTTTGGCTAGCACAACTGGAAGTGGGTGATAATTATGTGCGCCATATTTATCTTCTAATTTCATTAAGTCTTGAGACGACATCATTGTTTTTTGCATATTGATTTTATTTTATAGTTAAAAAGGTTAGGTTTTAATTTTTTTCTTTGACAAATATTTTTCGGTTGACGATAGAAAAAATGTCCTCTACGAGATTTGTTTAAGGATCATTTTAAAAGAAATGCAAGCTAGGCATTTTCGCAGAATTTGGCAAGACAATATTTATCATCATCTTTGCAAAAAAATAATTATGAAAAACATTCAATTACTATTTCTACTCATTTGCATTTTAACCCTTTCTATTTCTTGCGCTTCCAATAAAAAAATTTCTACTGTAAAAAATCCTCCAGCTGCTGGTTTTGACTTAGCCAATTCTGATGCTGCTGCGATCAAAATTGCTGATCAAGTCATGGCGGCAATGGGCGGTAGAAAAGCTTACGATGAGACAAGATATTTGTTTTGGAATTTCTTTGGGAGTCGAACTTTGCTTTGGGATAAACATAATGGTGACGTGAGAATTGAATCCCAAAAAGATGATTTTACAGTCTTGATGAATATTCATTCGATGCAGGGAAAAGTAAAAATGAATGGTGCTGAATTGACTCATCCTGATTCGCTAACAAAGTATTTACAAAAAGGAAAAAACATTTGGATCAACGATTCTTATTGGTTGGTGATGCCTTTTAAATTAAAAGATTCGGGGGTGACTTTGAAATATTTAAAGGAGGAAAAAACAGAGGCTGGGAAAATGGCAGATGTGCTAGAGTTGCGTTTTAAAGAAGTAGGAAAAACGCCTGAAAATAAATATCATGTTTTTGTTGACCGAGAATCTAGGTTGGTTTCTCAATGGTCCTTTTATCCAAAAGCTACAGATACAGAGCCTCGATTTTCTACGCCTTGGGATGGATATAAGTCTTTTGGGAAAATTAAATTGAGTGGTGGACGAGGGACTTATCAATTGACTGATATTAAAGTTTTGGAGAAAGTGGAGGATGGTGTTTTTGAGTGGTTTTGATTTTTTGAATATCCAATATCCAACGTCAGGAAACAGAAGACTCTTTTGTACTCTTGGACATTGGTTATTCCTTGTTCGATATTGGATATTCAAATTTCAAATCAAACTCCTCCCCTCGCAACTCATCCAACAACGAAGTTTCCGTTTGAAATTTCTCCCAATATTTCGATAAATCTTCAGCGAACATATAATCCAAACATTCTTGAAACATTGCCTTTACAGCAACTGGAATCTCATTTTTTTCCAACCAAATAAAAAATTCTTCAAACTCATTTTTAATTCCATTCTTGATAGACTGCGGCAAAATTTTAATATTATAATGGGAAGGTCTTTCCAAGATATTAAAATAAATATCGGTTGGCGTAATCATTTTTCGCTCCAAACATTCTTTATAAAAATGGGGCAAATGACGAATATTAAAAACTGAAATCGTTGGCGCAATTTTAAATTTCACATGCGGAAGTATTCGAATTTTTTCTCGATTTTCCAAAACTGTTTCCCACGACATTTCTTTCCGAATATATTCTCCCAACGCTCCTGCTCCATCTAAACTTGCTAAAATTTCTACTTCCGAAAAATGTTTCCACAATTCCAATGCATCATATTTTTTAAATTTTAGCATGGAAAAATTCGTGTTGTATCGCAAACGCATTTGAGTGGCTTCATTTTCAACTAACCATTCTAGCAACAAAAAGTGCTCTTCCATCGCCAAAGGTTCGCCTCCCGCAAAATAAATTTCTTCGGCTTGTAACAATGCTTTCCCGCATTTTTCCAAAAACAAATTAAAGTCGTGAATATTTTGAATGATGGCTTTTTCGCCAATATTTGTTCCTAATTTTTTAGCATCAGAAAACCATTTGGAACTTGCACCATGCCAACAAGTTCGACAACGAAAATTACAAATATTGGAAAATCGAATATCAAAATAAATGGGAAGTGGAGAGTAATTTTCCTCGATTTTTATATGAGGAAATTTCTCGAAGGTTTCTTGTCTGATACTTTTTCCGCCTGCGTCTTCGAGCTTGTAGCATTGAGCACAACGTTTATCTTTTTCGCCTGTGGCAAATTTTTCACGGAGATTTTGGATGGGTTCGCCATTCCAAATTTCTTCTAGGCTTTGTTTATTGATGTTGCCAAATGGGATGTTGGCGACGCAGCAAGCTTTGGCGATTCCATTATTGCCTACGTGAAAATGAATCCAAGGCATGAGGCAGTATGGTTTTGTTTTTTGCATTTTGGTTAACAATTTGCACGTGGTGGTCTGCTTCAGTTGACCTAAAAAAAAAGAGCGCAGCGACTAAAATACTTTTCAAAATAATAACAAAGTTATTTAGAAAAAAATCGCTCCGTTCTTTTTTTCAGGTCAGCTGAAGCAGACCACCACGTGTTACTCACCACTACTTTTTAAAAATTCTAAATACTTTTGTCCAATTTCCAGATTGAATTTGCAAAATATACATTCCACTTGTCACTCCATCCAATGTCAAATTTGTTTCATTTTGCAAATCAACGTTTCTCATCAAATGCCCGACACTACTATATAACAAGACATTTCCATTTTCTTTACTAGAGTAGATAGTCAAATCATTTTCAATCAAATTAGAAGAAATACTTACCCAATTTTCATCTGCCAAATTTTTAGTTGAACTAGTTGGGAAGTAAGCTCGCTGCACTAAACTTGCATCCAAAATAAAAGGATTTGCATTCCCTTGCTTGTCCGTAATACCATTGTTACGTGCCTCTTCAGTTGCATCCACAGGATCATCTAAATGCCATTCGTACAACTTTTCTTTTTGATTATGGAAAAAATTTGGATCAGCTCCATTGGCTGCAGATTGGTAAATGGTGTAAAAATAAAATACCGCTCTGGCAATATTTCCCTTCACCGATTCACGAGGTTCGAAGCCACAATCTTCTTCATCTTTTTCGCTGTAGGCATCAATATTACTTGATGGAGTTGCACTCACTTGTGTTGCTTCAAAAAACCATTTCTCCGTATCGCTATCTTCAATGTCTCTATATTCGCAACTACCTCTCGCCTCATTCACGCTTACTTTTGATGGAAAAATATTATGCAAATCACTTCTTTGAGGTTCGCTTGATGCACCTTTTGATTGTGGATAAACATGTTCAGCATTGATACCCGCTCCATTTTGATAAGCAGAAACACTTGGGTCTTGAGTTGGATCAAGCGTCACTTTGAAATTAGTATAAATACCAAAAAGATCATTTCCTACATTATCAATTTCAGAATATAAAATATCTCTTGCTGGCCCATATCCTAAAGTGCTCGAAGGCGTATAAGTATTTTGCAAAGCAGTAATTAATTCTGCGCCCATTTTCCCTGGCTCGATTTGAGCTTGAAGAATCATTGGAAATAATAAAAGTAGGAAGATGATTTTCTTGAACATTGATTTTATTTTTTTGAAAATTTGAATGGTAAAGGTAATAGGAATATGCGATTTTTTATGCCGTAGATTGGACTGATTATTATGATTTTTTATGTTTGATCTTTGTGATTGAATATTTATTTTTTTTGATTGTAAAATAATTCCAACAACTATGATTATAATTAAGCCCCTAAAACAACTAGCTAAAAAGATCATATTAATCAGTCCAATCTACGGCAAAAAAAAATCACTTTGGATGGTAAGTCCGAGTCGCATTTTTCAAAACATCTTCTTTTTTCAAGGACATTTTTTTCAATTCCTGTTGGCTATATTTTTCCATTTGGTCATCATAGTGCGGACTTTTGGGATCATTGGAAGCACCATATGGAACGATAGATTCGATCTGAACTCCATCTTTTGTAAATCGCACCAAACTCACATATGATTCCCCAGCGAAAATTTTAAAGCGTCCTTTTTTATATGGCTTGCCGTACATTGCCGCAATCACATTTGGACCGCCCCACATTGGAATTGATTTGTCACCACGGATATGACGTTGCATTTCTCCCAATGGAACATCTTCTGACTTAAAATGTTTTTTCAAATGCTTCTTCACCTCTTTCAATCTTGCAATCAAATAAGGTTCAGTCAGCGGTGGACCATTTGGAAAGAAACCATTTTTATTTCGATCCTTATGTATAAAATGATAGCTTAAATTAAAAATCGTTGCACCCATATTTTCAATATCAGTTTCACGATTCCAACTATTTAGGTGCGTAATTATTTTTGCCAAATCAGGATATTTATTAGGATCAAGATTGAGTAGCAATTCTAGATTTGGAAAAGAATGAACTTCCGCAGGCGTGTGCCATTTGGTATCAAACTTGATTCGCTTAAAATCTTCATAAGAAATTTTTCCTTCATTTTTCATCCAATCAAAATATCGAATTGACCGATTATTGTCGCCAGTCATATAACCAAAAGTGGAATTGATTGTTGAAGGATCAATGTCCTCTGCTGCTGCGGTAGCATGAAAAGGCGTATTATTTGAATTTCCGAGATAACCACATTTGGGATTTTTAATTTGAAAAATATCTTCGAATGGATAAAAATCATTTCCCCAAACGACTTCAGAAGTGTGCCCTGGCAATACTTTTTTCCAATCATATTTTGGATTTCTTTTGGGAAAAAGTCCGAGACTCGCATAGAAAATATTGTCTTGATTATCAGTGTACATCATATTTGTCGTACACACACCGAGTCGGCTGACGGCAGTTTTAAATTCCTTAAAATTTTTCGCTTTGTTCATCATGTACCATTGCTCGGCACCTCCGATGGTTTGGTTAGCGGTGAATTTCAAGGCATAGAAATTTCCATTTTTACTCTTTAAAACTGGGCCATGTTTGCTTCGGTACATCTTGCGTTTGATGCCTATTTTTAAACCTAAAATTTTGACTTTTAATTTTACTTTTCGTACTTCGAGTGTTTCCCATTTTCCATCATAGAAGTATTTATTTTTTTCATGTTTATGCATTTCTAATTTATAGATGTCAGAAAAATCTGCATGATTAACGGTATGCGTCCACGCCAAATTTTCATTTGCTCCCACGGTGATGTGCATTCCTCCGAGCAATGTTGCACCCAATACATTCATACCTTCTTGACTTACCAAATGTGCTTCGTACCAAGAGTAGGGGCCTTCCAAAGGTTGGTGCGGATTGATCGCCAAATAGGTTTCACCATCCTTTGTTTTATTGCTGTTGACTGCGAAAGCATTTGATCCCATCGGAGTTCTATTTTCGATGGCTTCCATTTTTCCAGAAACAATTTTTTGCAAATCGCCTGGTAATCCTGACAATAAAGTCAATGCCAAAGTATATCCTTTAATCACATCTTTTCCATTGATGGGAAACATCTTTTTGGACAACACTCTTTTGGGGTGTTTTTTGGCAAAATCATTCATGCCTTGCGAATAGGCATCGAGAATTTTTTTAAATTTTGGAGAGATGTCAGTTGCATATTTTTTATCGACCACTTCATTTACTTCAATCAAATGTGCGGCAAAATCTAGGACTGCTCCTTCCACTCCTTTGACTGCTCCGAGTCCTCCTCGGATGGGCAATAAAGTTTCTTGAATCGTCTCAAAATCATCTTCCGCAGATGCCCATGCTAGACCATATGCCACTTGTGCATCTGTCTTCGCATAGATGTGAGGAACGCCCCATTGATCCCGAATGATGGTGATGTTGTCAGGATTGATTTGGGCAAAAATGGAAGAGGTAAAAAATAAAGAAAGGAAAAAAAAGGAAAAGAAATACTTTGTCATGTTTTGGAGTTTTGCAACAAAAATAGGGAAATGTTTCTAACTATTTTTTCCAAAACAATACTCAAAAAGTAGCATTACAGGAGATAAAAAAAACGAGCTACTTATTACAAGTAGCTCGTTCGATGCTATAACTCCTTATTTCACGTAAGGATATTTTTGTTCATGAGATTATTATTTCCTTATCCAAAACCAATATTCAAATGTAGTTCTAAAATTGAGTTTAATAAAAAACATTTTATTCGTTTTTCCAAAAAAAACAACCAACTAAAAATAATATAACCTAACAAAATCAATTGTTTTATTCTATTTTTTCCAAAAAAAAAATCTATATTTATTGAAATAAAAAACTTAAAAATGCAAAAAAGTAGGTTACTTGAACTATTTAAAAGTTTAAATAAAATAGAAGTGAAGAAATTAAGAAAATGGGTGCGGTCTCCATTTTTTAATCAGCGAGAAGATGTGATTTTGTTGTTTGATTATTTGGAAAAGAATCGTCCATTTGAAAAACTAGACCGTCTTCATCGAGCATATATTTTTTCCAAAATTTTTCCTAAGGAAAAATATAATGAGAAAAAAATTGGTTACGCTCAGTCTTTTTTATTAGCTGAAATTAAAAAATTTATTGCCTACGAAGAATTTACGAATAATGAAATGCGACCGCAAATTTACTTGACTCGGAGTTTGAGAAAAAGAGGTTTGAATCGACATTTTGAGAGTGAATGGAAAAATGCAAATGTATTGTTAGAAAAACAACCGATTCGAAATTCTGATTATCATTTTTTTAATTATCAATTGCAAAATGAGCAATACGAATTCACTAATAATTTGAGTCGGAAGCAACCAAAAGGTTTGCAAGAAGCGAGTAATGAATTGACGAATTATTTTATTGCTCAGAAATTAAAACAGAGTTGCGACAAGTTGAGTCATCAAAAATTAATTGGTGCTGATTATCAACAAGACTTTATAACAATGGTTTTACATTTTTTGAAGAACAATAAAACTCCTAATTCATCTGCTGTGGAAATTTATTACCAAAGCTATAAAACATTATCCGAAACTGATGATATTTCTCATTATAACAACTTAAAAGAAAAGCTAAAAAAAGAGGCATTCAAGTTTCCAAAATCAGAATTATATTATTTGTATTTAGTTGCCATTAACTATTGCATCAAACAATTGAATGCAGGAAAGAGTTACTTTTCCACCGAAGTATTAGACTTATACAAAGAAGGATTGAAACAGGAAGTTTTTATAATTAATGGATTTTTAGATCGCTTCACTTATAATAATATCGTAGCAGCAGCTATTCATTTAAAAGAGTTTATTTGGGTCGAAAATTTCATTTATGAGTATAAAGACAAACTAAAAATCGAATGGAGAGAAGATTGGTTTAATTATAATTTAACTGTTCTGTATTGTAACTTACCAAATTATGATAAAGCGATGAACTTGTTACAACAAGCAGAATTTGATGATATTTTCTTAAAAATTGCTACTAGAAAAATGTTATTAAAAATTTATTTTGACCTAGAAGAATTTAATGCATTAGAATCTTTGTTGGATAGTTTCCATCGTTTTCTGACTAGACATTCTAAAGATTTAGGTTATCATCAACTAGTTTATTTGAATTTTATAAAATTTGTAAGACGATTGTTACAAACGCCAAAATTTGATAAAGTTGCAAGAGAAAATCTAAAAATTGAAATTGATTCGACTAAAGAGTTGGCAGATAAAAAATGGTTGATTGAGAAATTGAATATTTCTTAGAAGTTATCTTATGAGGAGAAGAGTGGTGTTAGCCAAAGTACTTTGACCCCACAGTTTTCACCCTAAGATGAGAAGGAGTCTTTTTTATTTTTTCATAAAAATTACCTTTTGAATTTTCGATTGCTCACCTGCTTGCCAATGAATAAAAATCATACTTTCATTCATCCCTTTTGTTTCTATTTTATAAAAATGTTTTCCTGAATGTTGATTTTCATTATCCACTAGAACGCCAATTTTTTGCCCCAATGAATTATAAAGTTCAATTTTGACATTTTCTTTTTTCTCTAAATAATATTCAAGAAAAAACAATTCATTTACAGGATTTGGATAGATTTCAAAAAAGGATTTCTCCCCTAATAAATTTTCATCACTCACTCGAATTTCCACCGTTTGCAAACTGTCACAACCATTGGCAGCCATGAGTTGTAAGATCATAACTGTATCATTTTCAATTATTTCGCCATTGATTTCTGTTCCGCTATCAAGATAAATTGTACTATCAGAATAA
>Ga0209187_1004151_pt1 | contig 11324 bp, 13 predicted proteins | sample BantaG_FD_187430 | JGI IMG/M metagenome (GOLD analysis project Ga0209187, IMG submission 187430) | Marine algal microbial communities from Bantry Bay, Ireland - BantryBay_4 metaG (SPAdes) (version 2) | ecosystem: Host-associated > Algae > Red algae > Unclassified | place: Bantry Bay, Ireland... | reverse complement strand
CGTCCCACGAGGCGGCGGCAGTGGTGGGCGCGCGGATCACCCGGCGCGCGGCGGGGGCGGGGGTGAGCGGCCAAACTGTTCGACACACCTATGGCCTCTGGGTGGGGGGGCGAGGAGCAGAACAGACCCACCTCGACAACGATGATCTGCGGCGGGCCGCGTCCCAGGCGGCGGCAGCGGCGCAGTGGTGCTTATCGTGTGTTCTCGCGCAAACGTGTTTTTCATGAAAAAGCTCCAAGATCCCCTCCGCAAGGCCCTCCGCAGGGACGTTGATTTGTGGAAGAACTGTGGAGGAATGGCGAGAGAGGGCGCAAGAGTTGGCGGCTTGCAGTTCGGAGTGACCCACAGGTTTTGCTACAGTCTTTCTCCATTGCTGTGACATCCTTTCTTGGGCACGGTGCCTAAAGTACTGTACGTACCAGGACAGCTTTGCGGTGCCGTGAGGGCCGATCGAGCTGTCTTCTGCACGAAGAACCGAGGCTACTTTCGAGACACGAAAGGGTGCCCAGCATTGGAGAAAGACTGTACAGAGCAAATCCCCAGCTGTCAAGAGCGACACGGAGCCAATCGCCATGATGGCTAAGGGTTTCCGTGATCCAATCGTCCATCAATATCGACCGCGTCACCGCATGTGTGGCTGTTGTCGGCCAGCTGCACAGGCTGCTGACTGCTGGAAGATTGTTAATGCCTACGGCATATGCGACATGGTCGTTCTACAGCTAGGCCCCCTCCGTAAGATGCTGACGTCACAACTATTTGCGACGCGCAAGGAAGCGGCGACCGGGCTGCGGGAAGGCTATGGCCGTGCTCAGCGCTTCGTGACGGTTCGGATGGTATAAATTTGAGAAACCGGACGACACGCTCTTTCGCTGCGCAAATTATTGTGGGCAAAACCGCCCTTTTTGGACCCATCCAGGCGGGTCCGCAAACTTTTTACGGAACTTTTTACCATAATTGCACGTTTGCGCGTGAACACAATATAAGCACCACTGCGCGGGCGCCCCCCTCTGCTGACTCTTTTGGTAGGACAGGAATCCACCGAAAGGGTTTTGCCATCCTGGAGGACTCGCCATGACTCTCGCGGGGCATCTGAATTAAAAAACTTTGGGCCCTGCGTGAGGTCCCAGCCTCCGTGAAATGGTCGCGAGGTTGACGACGGCGGCGCCATTCGCCAAGCGCCTGGTCCGACCCCGTCCCCTCCCCCCCCCCGGGCTGCTATCAAGCGATTGCATCCCGCGGGGGAGCGAGGCTGACACGGTGCCGCGACCACGATTTGCCAGATGCGGCTGGTGTACACTACCGGGGGTGCGTCGCATGATGTGTCGTTTGGAATTTCAAACAGACGAACAGCCATGATTGTGACGCGCCCATACTGTACCTCAAGCGGCACATGGAAAAAATAAGCAGCATCTCTTCGATTTGTTTCTCCCATGAGATTGACACAATGACGCACACCCCGCTCGTATGATTTTCTTATTTTTTTCGATACATTATCCCTTGAAAACCCTCCGAACGCGTGGAATCGTGATCACTGTAATCGCCTCCGTCAGGGCCCAGCGGCCGTGATCGGCGGCCGCCGCGACCGACTTCCCCGCCATCTTCACCCACTGCTGCACACGCCGCCCGGCTGGCTGCCCAGGAACGGAAAGATAGCGTGAACTGTTTAACGCAGACTGAAAAAGAAGAAGCTGCTGGCAGCCGGGAGACTGCGAGCTGTGTAGAGGATGCTGCAGTGGGGGTATGGCAAGCAGCCCTGTGGCTACGGGGTGTCTTCGCGAGGCTCTGGGAGGGGGGCGGCATCGCCAGTCTTGCTTCTTTCCTGTGAGGCTCATTCTGTGGGCGCGCAGGATATCGGACGTGCCTATCATGACTTGCCGGGTATGAAGAGGAGACCTTTCTTTTCGGGGAGAGGGACGGCGGCGTCGCACCACAGGCGACCGGATGCAGCTGATACAACTCCTCAGGCTACAGAAAGCACATGATCAGAACCGCCTGCTCATGCGCTTGGTGAAGATGCCTTTGCTTTCGTGCGCACGCGCCGCGGATGTCATGTTTCAGACAGTACAGAGCTGGATAAGGCCGAGTTGTTTTTCTTGCAGGTGTCTGGAAATTCTTTCTGGAGGCCTTGGTAGTCAAATTGATGCCTCTTAGGGGGTGCACAAAATTCCACGTTGTGACAATTTTTAGGGGCCCCCCCGGTACTGTACTGTAGCTGTCGCTGCTGCGTCAGCGGTTGGGTGGGGATGGCGCAACAGTTATTGCGTCACCCAGCGCTGCGCGCGCCCAGCGACACCCAGCATGGGCCTCCAATGAATGAAGGTCTGGCGGCGTTTCCGCAGGGAGAGGTGCGCGCCAGGCCGCCGCAGTCGACGTGAGGGCCCCCTCTCGCAACAACTCCCCACCCCAGTCGCCATGCAGGCACAACTTTTGGCGTTCACGGGTGCACCGAACAATGCAGCGGCAGGCCGTCAATGACGGCCGTCATCATGACCGTGGCCATAATGGCTACGGCCACGCCGACCGAGAGCGGCGCACGTGGCGATCCCCCCCCTCCCCCAAAAAGGCTAACCGTCCCGTGAGAAGCAAGATCGGTCCTCCGCCGGGCCAGCGGTGCGGCGGCTATTTGTTCGGTCCATGGCGAGAGACCTCGCAAATGCCCAAAGATCATCGCTAAGATATACCAGTGTTCCAGGTGTGATGCGCCCCGAAGTTCGTACTCTCGATCTCAAATGGTGGTGGGCCCCAACGGTCCTGTCCTTGCGATAGGTGAAACAGCATGAAGAATGATCGTATCAATATGTAAGAGATTCATTATTCAATTTTGGTAGTACATATTATTGCATCTTTGGTCGGCCGCCTATGCCAGTCATCGTTTCCCCCAACCCTAAGTGAACCACGCCGTCCCGAGTGGCTCTCGCGAGCGACCAGAGTTTGAAACTTAGCGAAGAACCATGAACGCGATAGGTTACTTTCGCTCTTCTCCCTTCGACGGCAATCAACAAGAGAGGTCCTTTCCGCGCGCAGTACAATCTCTACACGAAATTATTTGTTCACCCCTATCCGTGGCCAATGCGCACTGTTGCCGAGACCGGCTCACACAAACGGCGCTTGCTGCTGCCGCACTATTGCTGTCTTCCCAATTTTGGCCGATGTGGTCAAAGTCAAGAAGGGGTCTGGGTCAACTGCCCATTGGTCAATCGACTTCATCCGGCTGAGTGGATGGCTGAGACGCTGTTTCACACTGTTGATCACCCCTCTTGACATCGACGGGATCGGCAAAAATTGGCAAGACAGCAATACAGAAGAGCCTTTTTCAGCGAAGAAGACGAACAGCCTGTGGTAGGTCCCAGACCTGCGGTTCGTCGTCCACGAGGCGTGTGTCCTCGTGGGTTGGCAGACGAGGAGAATTTTTCTTGGCAGAAGAACAAGATGACAATCCAAGGCCCTCGAAGGCCTTCTACATCGTTCGGCAAGACAAGTGGGGGGGAGAGGGCCCCTCCAGCAGTGTTGGTGCTCTCGGCAACGTGCTATTCATCTTTTTCTGCCAGACTGGCGAAGGGGGCGTCCTGCTACAGCAAACGGAGCTCGGGCAACTCGCATTCCCTCACCACCTTAGTCCTGCCCTATTTACGTTGTCGGCCAGCCACGGGGGGAGGGCACCGGGTCTGCGGGTGGTATGGAGTGAAGGAGGCGGTCGTACCACAGGGGGGAGTGGTTGAAGACGGCGGTTGGACCTCAGCCGTCGGCCACGACTGACATTCGGTGCAATGGAAACAGGTGACAGTTCAGTACCGTGCCCGGCCTGTGGATGGGGCACAAGGAACCCAATGGACAGCGCTGTGTGGCCAGTGTATCCCCAGAAGCCCATCACGGGGGCTTCAGGAGGCTTTTGAAAGCATGGACCTTCTCCGCCACTGTCAGACGATGGCTGACGGCGGCGGTTGAGTCAATGTCCTAGACAGAATTGATCTCAGCCTGTCGACCATGTGCTGACCATCTGTAGGCCACCCATTGACAACCTGTTGACCATCTCATGTCGGTTGCAGACCCGAGCACGAACTTCAGGCAAAGGCTATCAGTGGCGGCCAATCGGCTGCCCACCTGTTGACCAATTGTTGACCATCTGTGTGAGAGCTACTGTCGATTGTATGATTTAGAAACCTACTGCGAAAGCATGCCCGCGAAGGCTATTATATCTATGACCCATTGGTTGCGCCACGAGGGAGCATGCCGCCGCTGAGGGTGATGCCGCGCTGCCCGACTACGGTGCCGTCGCCGGCGGAGAGCGCAGCCAGGTCTGTCGTATGGTTTTCCCTTTGCGGCGGGTGTGTTGATGGGGTGGGCCGTCGTTGCTGTGTGTTTCTCTCCCTGCTAGGGATGGCGCGTCGAGTAGCTGGGTTTGTTCTATTCCCCGTGGCCGCGTCGGTGCTCGCGCCCGCGCGCGGAGTGACGCGGCGTCTGACCGCCCCGCGCGCACCCCGACCCCGTCCCACACACGCAGTCGCACTCACAATGCATGCACGGGTACACCCCCACACCAAGACACGTGCGCCGGTGGGCACGCGACACGCAACGCACCCCACCCCCGCCGGTAGGGGTGGCGTCCACGCAGCCAGCCAGCGTGCCGCTGCGGTGCCGCGGATGGCTGTTCACGTTTCCGCCCGCCGGCAAAACCAACGGTGCCGCAGCGCCAGGCGGCCGCCACGCCGGGCCGCCACAGACACGGCGGCGTGAAGACAGAGGCGTCCGACGCCGGGTCGCGCCGCCCAGCGGCTGGTGGGGGCCAACGGCGGCAAGGCTCGGCGAACCACGACGACCTATGATCGTCTGCCCACATCGCCCGCACCGCCACTCCCCGTCTACCGTCGCTCGTCCTCGAAGGCCACACACTGCCAGACCAGAGGGGGCGCCCACGCCTCGGCACCGCGGCGGCTCCGCCGCGCCGGCCCGGGCGGTCCGGTCCGCGCTCCCCATGTCGTCAGCCGCAACGAGCGCCGGTGGCACGCGTCGCGGGTGGACTAGCCCCTCCACGGCGCTGGCGCCGCCCAGAGGTACCGCCCGTGCGCCCCGTCCACCGCCCACAGACGCGGCGCGGCGACCGCCCAATACGACAAGCAAAAACGACCCCCTCCCGCCATACCCCCGAGTGGCGAAAGCGACCTAAGCATCCATTCTTTGGTTGTGGCTGATGGAGGTTGCCATGTCGCCGTTGAACGTTTTGTTGGCGACCATCTCCTTGATTGCGCCTACCTGCAGAGTGGTGATGGGGGTCCTTCGACGTTTCACCATGATGGTTCTGGTGAGTTTCTATCCGCTGGTAACAAGCTGGGGGCGTTTCTTCGTAGGTCACTGGGTGACCGCTCCACTCTGAAGTCCCCAGAATTAGGCAGATCAGGGCAAGAGAGGCCGATTATCGAATCCCATTGACGACCGCAATCGCCTTTCCAGGGTGGGCAAATAATATTGAGTAGCGATTATACTGTCGCAACACGCACACCCGTGCGCCGACCACCCTCCTGGCATCAGATCGTCAGGAAGCAGACCTCGAGTTCCCAACGGTCTGCGGCGCATGTTCTTCGACCGAGAAGATTGCATATAACGTCACATCTGCCGGGGGCTCAATGTCTGCTACAGATGCTGATCTCAGCAACGGTGTTGGCCATTACGCTTCATCCCCATGTTGCTCCCCTTTCGTTCCTGTGCCTGTGTGGTATTGATAACGACGGCGGCCAACGCGGTGCCATGTCTGCGGCAGACTGACACTTCTCTGCCCCCTTTTCGGCGCCCGAGCGTTTCGAGCGCGGCGGTGGGACCTGTGGACCATGCGCGATGGTGTCGCGCAGGAGGTGGCGTCAGAAAAATCGCCACTCTGCCGTGTCACACGCTCTTCTTCAGCAGTGGGTCCATAGTAGATTGCGGCCGACGTCATGGTCTTGTGCGCGCTGTGGATTTGTCGTCGGCGGCTTCTGTTCTCTCTACGTCCTTCCTTCCTTCCAGCCTTTCCTCCCCCGGGACTTCTACGCCGATGGTTCATGATGAAAAAGGGCGTCTGCCATTTTTTAAGGCCGCCTGACAGGAGCGGCCACACGGCGCGGACGTGCCCTCTGGCTGAAAACGATGTTCTACAGGAGCCTGCCGACCAAACAGCGCCTTCCACGAAAAGGGTCAGTGCGGCGAAGCAAAGTGCGTACGTCACAAGTTGTGCGGCGTGACCGGCCTCCAAGGCCACCAGTACGGCGACAAAACGTACGTGATGGACCGCTGGTACCTTGCATATGACGGCCTTCTCCCCGAGGCATGCAAGGGGGAACTAGACGAGCCGGACTTCCTGCGCATCAGGATGAAGGATGACACCGACAAAAACCTCTTTGACGACACGCAGAGCTTCTCTGCGGCAGCTTCGTAGATCGTAGTTGAAAGCCACGCCGGACTCTGTCTCGACTCCGGGCAAACAGAAACTCCGAGGGCCTTGGTCTCGATGAATACTTTCCACTATTGCAGTCTCACGGCAACAAGGCATATGTTCTTCATGTTAACAACTAAGTGGCTTTTGGCTTGTTGGTCGAGTTCCACGGCCGAGGCGCCGTGACGACCAGCGGGCGCGCGGAGGACGCGGTTGAGCGCGACGTCGACAACTGCAGCGAATGCGACTCTACCAAGGAAGAACAGGACGAGTAAAACCCTGCCGTAGACGGCATGAGAAACAAGAACACCCGGCGACTCTGCCTTCCGGGTGGGCGAAGCTGCTTGTACGTGGCAGCCATCAGAAAGGACACGTCGCCGGCGAACTCGCTCCTACGCAGCAACAGGGGCATGGAGACTCTCATGTCGGTTACGCTGTCGCCGGGTCCGATGAGTTGCGACGTTGTGGCATGCTTCAGACAATGCAGCCGCCGCTGATGTCCAGCATTGCTCTCACCTTCGGCAGGTTCGTGCGGCACAAGAGCGGGGTGTGTACCACTGACATCATCCGACCGTGGAACAAGGACGTCGGCAGGTGAGCTCCGCTTTTGCCGTTATCTAGGCGGCCCTCGCTGCTAATCTCGCGCCCCTTGTACTGAATCCTGACGACTCTCAGGCGAAGACTGGCGTGGCTGCGGCAACCGACGACAATGACTGCGCTGTGCAGCTCCCTGTCCCGGGTGAGATCTGATGTGACGTGGGTGAGGATAGACACATGATGTTGCAATGAGGGAGCGCTGGAGGCGGGGGATGCATGTGAGTCTTGTCAGGTATCCAGAGGCAATAGCAGTGCTGTAGTCTGAAACTTGCTTGGTTCCTGGCGTCTGCGCGGCTGTTGTGCTGCGTAGGGGACACGCAGAGCAACAAAAAAGGAACAATCGCTTACAGAAAAACACAGGATTCATCCCCCCCGTACAACGGTACCGTGGAGGCATTTGACTACCGGCAGCACTCTTCGGATCAAAGAACGGCCCTAAAGTGAGCAGGAGCTCATTGACCCTGCTCCACGTGGAGTCGAAGGCAGCGGGGCCCACGACCGATGCCGGCTGCGTCCAATCCCTCAACTCACTCGCGGTTTTGCGAACCTGAACTCTCTCCATCTTCTTGTGGGACCAACCGCACGCGCGGCTGATTCGGTGGCGCTTTTGCTTCAAAAGCGCCAGTGGCAGCGCCGTGGCGGGCCGCGGAACGCCACCGGTGGGCATGGTGCCTCCGTGGCCGGCCCGGGCAGCGGTATTGACCGATGGAGCGCGTCCGGACTCGCTACACCCAGGCGTCGCCGGCGCCTTTCACACCAGAGCATTTGGTAGCGCGAAGTTGTGCGCCAAACCTGGCAACAGCTACGCCCGCTTTTGCGCGTCAGGCAGGGTAGGCTGGAGATGTGTCCGCGCCATCTACCGCCCACGAGGCAGCGGCCACGGCGGTGAATGCGGATAGCTAGCTTATCCAAGCGCTGCAGCATGAGGCACGAGGCGGGGCAGCCCGCGGCAGCCCGCGGCTCGATGAGAACGCCAGTCAGACCAGCACGTTGCTATCGCTGCCTGACGACTGCGCGCCAACAGTTTGGATTGACTGCCTGCTGTGGTGCTGTGGAAGGTGTGGGGTGCTGTGGAAGCGGAACGTACAAAGGTCTTGCTGACGTACTCGGCTCGCGTTTTCCTCCGAAGAGCTGCAATGTGCTCCTGTTGTTTTCTGCCGGGACGCCATGAAGGAGCTACGGCCGTTATCGCTGCGGCCCCTCCTTCTGCATTTTTCTGGGAAAACTTCTGCTCGCACCGCAACCGACACGACGCTGCAGATGGTCGAAAAGAAAATGTGTCACTTCCTGCGCTTCCTGACAGCGCGCTGAGCGTACCGCCCGTTACTGCGCTCCCTGAACGCGCGCTGGGCGAACCGCCTGCTCTGCGCATCGCCCGGGGAGACAGTGTATGCCGGGCGTCAGGCGGTGACGCCGAAGATTTCGACCGGGAAGTTGGGCGCGTGCCGGGGCGCGCTCTTAGGCCTGCATGATGTACCCCTCCGTATCGGCGGCATGATGCCGTCGAGATTACGTCGGCGGCGGAGCGGTGACCGAGCCATCAACGCCGACACGTTGCGTCGTGACAACGCCGACGGTGTGCAAAGCATGGACCAGATCTTTTGAGCTCCTGGAGCGCTTGCAGGAGCAGTGTGGCGGCAAGTGCTTCGAATGGCCCCCGTGAGATAAGAGATCGACTACATCGATGCGTCTGGCGTGCCCGACTAGCCGCACGTCGGCGCCAACTTGTTGTCTTTCGTCTACTGTGTCCCTTTCCCGTCGCCAGGCGGCACCAAGAGTTCTCTCGCTTCTGGGGACGACAAGCAAGAATGCAGCGGCAAATTGGCTAGCCGCGGCTTCAGAGCCCCCACGATTCTTTCGTCGCCCACGCGCGGCAGCGTCAACGAGTTTCCAACGACCAAGAATGATACGCCATCCGAGACACCGCCCGCCCCCACGTCTACCGGCAAACGGAGCGACAAAGACATCTGTGGTGACGGCCGGGACAAGGGCAGGGACATTTTCGGTACGTACGGCACGCTGCCGATCGGCACGCAGTCGCGATCGCCGCCGGGACGCCACAACCCCGCGCCGACGGCGACGTCGACGTCGTCCAAGTCGTTGACGGCGAGTGTAGTACAACTCCGTAGCCACGAGCCCGAAGAGGGCAGTATCCCACCGCTGCCGTCCTAAGAACGTGCCCCCTATAGGATCACCCGATCTGGGAAGAAGGGCCGCCAAAGGTACAAGACAAAAGGCACCTTTCACTTGCCGGCGACGACGGTGCCTCTCACCGTCGTCGCCCTTTGTCCTAATAAGGTCGGAAACCGACGTGCGGGCCCAATTCCCCGACTGGGAATTAGCCCGCACCGCCAACCAACCAATACCACTAAGAACAATGCAAGACAAGTCCCCCGAGGCGGCAAGTAGAGACGAGGGGGAATCTGGGGCACACGCCCCGCTCTGACGTGGCGGCCCGTGGTGCGGCCACACGGGGGCGCCGGCCGCCTTCCACGCCCGCCTCCCACTGGCGGGCCCGGCGTGGCTGGTCGCGCGGCGCGCGCCCAGCCGGTGTGCCGTCCGTCCCGCGCCCGGTACCAGCGGGTGAGCCGTGTTGCCCGCGGCTGCCGGGCCCGCTTGCGCCTCCCGCGCCGCGCCCGCTCACCGCCAGTGTTACCCCTCGCCGGGTGGTGGTACATCACCTTCTCCCCAGCAGCCGCCATCCACAGCGGCCGATGGCACGCCTCCCCGCCAAGGCGGCCGCGACCGCGGCGACGCCCGCTCGGGTCGCCGGCCGCCCCGCGACGGCGGCGGCGGCGTCGATGGGGCCGGCGAGTCTGGTGCAGGCGGCGGCGGCGGCGACGGGGGCGCACCGAGGCGCCCCCGTCGGGTCGGTGTCCGCGGGGACGGGAGGGCTTCCCCGCGGCGCGGCGAAGGCGGCGTTTGCGGCGTCCCGTGGCGTCCTGGGCATGTCGGGGTGGCGCTCCCGCGTCTCGGCGCCGGCGCCGCCGCCGCCGTCGCGCTCGCCGTCCCCGCCGCCGACGTCGCGGGGAGGGCTGACTCCCGCGCCACTGTCGGAGTTCCACCGGCGGCGCTGGGCGGCCGAGGCGGCGGCGCGTGAGGCCGCGGCTGCTGCTTTGGCGGCAGCGCCGGCGGCTGCCTCGGCAGTTGCGCCAGTGTCGGCGCCGGCGGCGGCGCCGGTGGCGGCGCCAGCGGCGGTGCCGGCGGCCGCGCCTGCAGCGGCGCCGGCGGCGGCCGCGGCGGTGTCGCGCCCCTCGATCCCGGCGCTTGCCGCTGAGATAGTGCGACGGCACGGGTGGGCGCGGCGGCCGGATCGCGACCATTTGATGCCGACCCGGCGGCCGCGACGGCCGACGCCGCCCGGTTTGCGGGACCCTGTCCCCCCGTCGCCGGTCCGCTCGTCGCCGCCGGCCTCGCCGGCGCCCATTCCGGCGAAGATGGCGGTGGAAATCGCGGAGGCGTGCGGCCTCGATACCGAGAGTCCGTGGCCCACGGTGCGGGCGGCTTGCGGCGGCGTAATGCCGGGGCCCAACGATGTCGCGGCCATTGACGCCGCGTGGGCCCGCATGTTAGCCGTCGGTGAGGCGGCCGGTTACGCCGACTCGGGCGTCGCGCCCAACATCCTCTCGGCCCTTGCCGGGCTCGCCCGGGCGACGGCCGCCGAGTACTTCCTCCGGCTGCTCCGGGTCACCGAGGTGGCCGTATTCTTGCCGGAGCCGATGTTCTACGTGACGGAGCTCTTCTATGTCGACGGCGCCGCCGGGTACGCCTGGTTAACAGAGCTCCGCCGTCGACTTCCGACATTGGCTCCCACGACGTGAGGCGACGCCGACGTCGGGTTGGAGGACTGGGTGGGGAAGGAACCCCTCCTGAAGTCCGTTCTGGGGGCCGGGGACGACTGGGCCAACGAGCGGGACGCCCGCATGACGGCGCGGTTGGCGCCCGTGCTTCGTGCCGGGCACGGCGCGATCGTCGGCGGTTCTTCCCACTCGCTTTTTCGAGTTACTTCTTGGTGACTTCGAGGCGACACAGGCGCGAGCTGTGTCGCCAAGAAGTCGCCAACGGGGGCTACAAAGAGAGTCATACGGTGGATCCAAGGGGACACCCAAGCAAACGGATAGCTAACCGGTTTGTCCGGTTTCAGGCATAATCTGCAGAACATATTTACCACTGATTTTGGGCATATGTTTCAGTACTATTTAGCTGATGCAGATTTGTTATTCCAATTTAGTGCTAATCAATGACTGACACGCGACCAACCATATTAGTCAAATGACATTGTCGATCACGCAACGCCGCTGCCGCCGCGGCCGCAGTGGCGGCC
>Ga0209187_1004147_pt1 | contig 11342 bp, 16 predicted proteins | sample BantaG_FD_187430 | JGI IMG/M metagenome (GOLD analysis project Ga0209187, IMG submission 187430) | Marine algal microbial communities from Bantry Bay, Ireland - BantryBay_4 metaG (SPAdes) (version 2) | ecosystem: Host-associated > Algae > Red algae > Unclassified | place: Bantry Bay, Ireland... | reverse complement strand
CACTGCCTGGCCACCCCCTGCGCGTCATCATGGCGCTTCCACCAGCCCACCTGCTGCAAATCACCCGCCCACCACTACGTAGCCCGCCGCCCACCAACAGCCAGCCCGTCGCTCAGCCACCCAACATCAGCGAGGAAAGTGATGCATGACCCCCAGAGCTTTTGCGTCTACGTGCTGAGCGCTGGTGGCTTCTGGGTGTCCAGGGACGCCCCACATAGATTGATGTATGACCCCCAGAGCTTTCGCATGTACGTGTTGAACGCTGGTGGCTTCTGGCAGTGCAGGAACGCCCGACACAGATTAATGTGTAACAATCCGTCCTGGCTGGCCCTGGCACGCTGCGAAACGACTAAGACACACCCGATTTCCTTGTGTGCGCGTCACTTGTAGCCTGCTTCAGCAGGGGCTACAAGGCCACGAATCTGGCCCGATTTACCTAGTACACCCCGCGGGGCCAGCACGTGGGACTTGCAGCCCACGTTCTGGGAGGATGGAAAAACACCCCAGATGTCAAAGCGGAATCCACCACACAATCGGCGCCACACACGGGCCCTTGAAGGCTTAGTTGTCTAAGAGCCTCACCCAGAATACCGGCTTTTCATGAGTCGTCGGATGGTCGCGTGTTCACCGGCATTGCCGTCTGTGCCGCGGCTACTTTTCAGGGTAGCTATGATGTCAGGGGTGTTTGTGGGGCTCTCCTTAATTGCGTGCAGCATCCGACCTTTTTGTCAGCCACACCCCCAAACAGCCCCTCTGACCGCGCCACTTGCGCCTGTTGAAGCAACAGTCGCCGGCCTGATGTTGATTTCCAGGCTGCATGGGCACATGTAAGCAATCAAGAGCACCAAGTCAGTCCCAGGGGCGCATCTGATTGGTGGAGAGAGTCGGTCCGCAAGTCAGTCTCTGTCCACCAGGACAAAAGTCGGGGATCAGCAATAGTACGCGTCGTACTGCACGTCTATTATGCGCCCCACTTTCCCGACGATCCTGCGTCGAAGATGCGAGGTGATTTTCATCTGATTTGGATAAATCACGTCGACTTGAAATCTTATAAATTCACACTGCGCTAGAGCGCTAGAGCGCTACGTCGCTACGGCGTTGTAGCACCGTGGCGCTTCAGCGCCTGACAAAGCTGGCGTGCACCAAGAAGCAAGGCCATGACCATCGCTGGTGACCCTTCACTGACCACAAAAATATCCGCAACCCGCTGTGACAACCCAGGGCCGGATGAAGCGCCATCCACCCGCATGTGGAACACTCACACGCGTCGGCAGCGGTGGATGCTGACCCCAAATCACTCGGACGGGCCAGCGAAGTGGGCCAGAGGCGTGACATCGCTCACAGAACTCACGAGAGGACGGCCACCGCGCACACTTAGACGGAGCAACAAGCGAGCTTGTAGCACCACCCGGTCGGGGGTGGTGCCGGGGAACCGCGCGGGGGGAGCCGGGGTTGGGCGCACACGACCTCCAACGGCACACGGGCCTGGTGTCCCCTCGGGGCTCGGGCATTTCGCCCACACTGGGTCTGGGGCCGTGCTGTGTGTGCAACCCGGCCTGGCTGGGCGCCGCCGCGGCCGGCGGGCCCGCGCTGGGCGGCGGTTATGTCGGGCGGCGAGCGCTCCCGCGTGGTCGCGCCACTGGCCGCCACGTCAGGCAGGGGCGTCCGGTCCCGATTCCCCCTCGTCTCTACTTACCGCATTCGGGGACTTGTCTTGCATTGTATTTAGTTGTATTGGTTGGTCGGCGTCGCGGGCCAATTCCCATTAGGGGATTTGGGCCCACGCAACTGTTCTCGCCCTTTTAGGACGAAGGGCGACGACGGTGGAAGGCACCGTCGTCGCCGAAAAAAAACCGTGCCTCGTGTCATCACCTCTGACGGCCTGACTTCCCGGGTCCGATGGCCCTATAGCAGTGCACGCACGGAGGGGGCATGTGCGGGTTGCTTCCCTCCCCCTTATGACTTGATCCACATGCTGTTGTGCAACAGTGATGACAGCGTCATAACGGGCGTATGCAAGAATCCATGGGTGGCCCGGGACGCACAGGTCGTCTCCGCGGGATCCGGCATGCCCAGCGCACCCGGCAGTACGGGGTGGTAGCACGTCGATCAACGGCAGCGGGGGGGTGCAGCCAAGGACGCTACGGGGCACCCCCCCCCCTCCCAGAGGGTGTGAGGGGCGCTTTTGAGGAAGTCCAACTAGAACCACCCCACACATCCATAAACCAGGGAAAAGTTTTCGGTAGCCCGGTTCACCCCAATTCCGCTTCCTTCGCGCGTTACGGTGGGCGACATGCACCACTCACACGCATTTTTGGCACGCCAGTGGGAGCGAAGTAGCACGTGTGCGCGGAATGGGCGACTCTTTAGATGGTGTGGATGATTGTACAATTATGTCCACCACCAAAACTTCCACCACCATCGATCCCACTCGCGGCCAACACATCCACGTGGACGCGAGGGCGAAATGTGAGGGAGAAAATCCCCCACACGACCATCCTCACCCTCACGTGCGGCGCTAAGCACTCTTGTCCGTCCGCCGGAGCGGGGGAAAAGCGCAGCACGCGCAGTCCCGACGCCCACTGCCCGCCGTCCACCACCGTGCGCATTGACGGTCGTGCACCGAAACGGTAGCGCACAGCATCTTTTTGATCTGTGGTGCTCTATACCCCCCTCACGCTCGCCTGCATCCAAGACATCGTCGCCTTCCTCGATGCACGCGCGTGGAGACGGGCGAGTGCGACAGAGCCGCCCGCGCGTGCGTCACGTCTGGGCGCTGGGCGGCGACGAGACGGTGGCGGGATAGTGCTGGCCACGCGTCACAGGGTGCCTACCACGTGCACGGCTTGGCTGCACCGTAAACGTACAGGTCCGCGTCCGCGCATGGGCCGAGGCAAGCAAAACTACTCTCACGGTCCGCGTCAGCACCCAAGACACAGCCGACACGCATGTATGCGCACGTCCAGGCGCAATACATGGGAGCTTGCCGGAATGAGATGGTCCCACCTCCTCCCTAACATCCATGCGCACCCCCAGAGCGCATGTGGTGCCTTACAGAGGTGCTCCATCGATGACACCACCGCGCATACACCCGCCAATACGGATGATTCGCCATCCACCCGCATCTGGGGCACTCGCACGCGTCGGCAGCAGTGGGTGGGGCACCACCATCAGGGGGGTTACCTCAGGAGGAGGAGAGTAACGGCCGTCCCGGCCCGTCGCGCGACACCCGCTTTGGGACTCGAGGTCGGGGAAGTCGGGCCGATCGAATCACCAAGACATGAAGACCCGGTTTACTTGCCGGCGACGACGGTGCCTCCCTCCGTCGTCGCCCTTTGTCCTCAAGGGGCGGTGACCGTCGCCCAGGCCCAATTTCCCCAAATGGGAATTGACCCGGGCCGTCACCAACCAATGCAGATAATTCCCTCCATGCATGTCAAGTCTCCCGAAGCGATCATTACAAGACGAGGGGGAGAAACCGTCCCACGCGCATCGCGCTGCGCCCGCCGCGTGGCGCCCGGTCAGACGCTGCCTGCCGCGCCCTCTCGGGCGCGCCAACCCGGCCCCCCCCGGTGGGGCCCGCGTGCCGCATCGCGGCGGGTCAGGTACACTCCTCCGGCGGCTCGGTTCGGGCAGCGCGGGCGGCCCCGTCGTCCCAGTCCCCTCGTCGCCGTCCCGCCGGTCCCCATCGCCACCGGCGTCGCTACCCCCCGGCGGGTGCCGCGCCCCCCGGTGCCGCTGTCGCCCCGATGGTGGCCCCCCGGCCCATAGGGGGCCCCGCAGTACTACATCCCCTTTGGCTGAGAAGGTGCTGTCCCCGGCGACGCCCCCCGCCGGCCCCGTCGGGGCTCCGTCCCCCGCACCCGCGGCGCGCCCGTCCACGGCGGCCGCTGCCCCGGGGGCGGCGACGGCGCCTGCCGCTCCGAAAACACCTGGCCCGACTGGCCGCTGTCCGGCCGTCCCCGTTCGTCCGCCGGTGCCGCCGGGCATGCGGCTCCCGTACGAAGCCAACGGCCGGGAGTGGCGGAAGTAGCCCCGCCCGTCGGGCGTCGTTGCGGAGGCCGGCGCCGGGGCCGAAGTGGCGATGTCCTCGGCATCCGGCTCAGCCGCGGACCCCGCCCCAGCCCCCGGCGGGGGGCCCGCGAGCGCGCCGGAGGAGCGTCCGAAGCTACTGGGACAGGCGGCCCCTGTGCTTCCGCCTCGGCCGGTGCCGCCCGCCGTCCGGGCGTGGCTCGCTCCGCTGGGGCCGCCTGTCGCCACAGCCGACCGGCAGCTCGTCAGTGACGTCTTCCAACCCGCCCATCCCCATAACGTGACTGGGGCGCACGCCGTGTGGCGGTCCTTCCGGAAGTTTGCCAAGGCGGCAGGGTACGATTCCCGGCCGGCGGCCGACCGCGACTTCGCGTCCTTCGTCCGTTCCGTCAGCGGCAGCGCCGGGTGGCTACGCGGCATGTTGCGGTGCAACCCGGGTCGGGTGCTCTTGGTCCCGCACCCCGTGGCGGAGCTACCGTTCATCGCCGGCGACAAGGAGTACGCCTACCTCGAGGACTGGCACGCCCGCTTGCGCCACCGCCCCGCCGTCCCGTTCGGCCTTTCCTTGGCGCTCTTCAACTTCGGCGGTGTAGGTCCCCTTATGTCTCTGGCCCCGGCGTCCCCGGCGACCGCCTCGGCCGACTTGGCGTTGGAGGCCGCGCGCCGCTCGCGCGGCGAGCTCGTGAGCGCCCGGCGGGCGGGGCACGGGTACGTCTTCCTGCCCGTGCGCTCCGGCATCTGCTTTGCGCCGGCGCGTGCTCCCTTGTCGCCAGCGATGGCCGCGCGGTGCGCAACGCCGAGGTTGCTGATTTTCGAGGACCCGCCCGACGTACATCAGCAGCAGCCACTGCTGCAGGCGGTCCCGTGCCACCCCTTCCAGGATACCGCCTAAGGCATGATGACGGCCGCCATCGTGTAGGGGCTGCTGCGCGCATATCGCGAGACGCACCGTGTCTTCGAGCCGTCCCCGTGATACTGCTCCCTGACGGAGAAGCTCTCGGTTGGTGACCTTGCGCCGGACGACGGCTCCGTCTCCGACGCCTTGGCGGAGTACGATGCCATCATGAAGGCGGTGCCTGGGGCGGCGGGGCACGACCGATTTCCGTAGCATCACGACCCCAACCGGCATGCCCCCAGCACGCTGCTGCCCCACCAAGTGAGAACCTTCGCCGATCGACGGTGTCACAACGTTCGCTTCGTGAGCGTCCCGCGGTCGCCGCAAGTCCCGTTGCGGGTAATGCTGGCGGAGCCGCGGCTCGCGGACGTCGCCCCGAGGACGTTGCCCGTGACCAAGGAGCATTAGGCGGTGCCGGCTGTCTTCTCCACGTCCGATCCGGATACCGTCCCGCCGTCGGCAGACGAGGGGGCCGCGTCGGTCGCTTACCGCGCGCGGAAGCGACGTCACGCCGACATAGAGCGCGGTTGCCCGTCCCAGCCCGGGTTCCAGTCCCTGGGTCCCAGGCCGTCGCATCGCCAGGTGCAGCTGCTGGGCCACCGGCCTTTCCGGCTTTGGGGCCGCCCGCGGGCGGGCCGGGTCCCCGGGACCCCAGAGAGGACGAGGAGGAGGCAAGTGCTGGGGACCCCGGGGGTCCCGCCGCCGCCCTCCACGGCTCAGCCGCGTCGACCCTCGCGGGTAGCGCTGAGTGAGCCCAGCGGGCGGCGGCCCGCGAGGGCGGTGCCGGCGCGGCTCGCGAAGGTCGCGAAGGCACTTCGTGGCGCTACGACAATTCCGGTGCGGCAGGAGACGGGTCTGGTAGCGGATCGGCGCCCGAGTCGGGCGGCGGCGCTGCTGCCCCCCGTCACGACCGAGAGGATAACTGGGGGGGCGGGCACGGCCGCCACGAAGATGCGTGGGACGGCTGCGTATGGCCAGCGGCCGGTCCGGGCGATGATTGCGGCCATACCGCCACCGGCCGTGACGGTCCCGCGTGGACTTCCGACGGAGGCCAAGGCCACGGGGGAGACGCCAGCGACGACCGATATTGGGGCCTGGCACACCGCCGTGGCGGCGGGGGCTACCAGATCGTTGGTGCCAGTTCGGGGACCAGTCCGCACCCCGCGCGTTGGGATGTCGGGTACGACAACGATAGTCCCACGACGGCGCCGCTCGAGCTTGGTGTCACGGGTCCCGTTGTGACCCCCATTCCGGGGCAGCCGGACGTCGCCCGCGATTGGTGGCTGTCCGCGTCGTGGAAGCCCCCTACCCCGGCTACGGCCACGGAGTTGCGAGGCTCGCTTACGTCCGGGCAGGTCGTCGCCTTGTTCGAGTACGACTCGTTCGTCAGCTGGGCCGCGGTAAGCCCCGGCGAGGTCACCGCTGACGTGGTCGAGTGCGCCCGTCTTGCGCTCGCCGCCGTCATCCCCCCCTGCCTGGAGTCCCCGCGTACGTGGGCGAAGCGGTTGAACGCCGCTCTGCGCGGGACGGGCCTCTTCGTTCACGTGTTGGAGTATCCTAGCCACGAGTGAGGGCATTGCCATGGCCCCGTAGGTGCCATGGGTATTCCGACGCGACAGGGCGTCGTCCGCCGCGTCATGAAGCCGCGGGCTGTCTTCTTATGCCTTTGTGCCTTGCGACCCGTCGTGGGTTCCCGCGCGGTGCGGCCGCTCGCCGTCCGCCACCCCGCACAGTCCGTCGGCCCCGTGAGAACCGCAAAAAACACAGACCCCCCCCCCCGCCGCACCCGACCGCCGCGCCGACCCAAGGGGTCAGGCGCGGACGGTTGGGGGCGGCGCTGCGGCGCCGCTTTCGGCGAAGCCGACCGCGGGCGCCGTGTCGCACAAAGCCGCCGGCGGCGGGTCGGCGGACGTGTGGGGCAAACCCAGGCGCGCGGTGCGGCGCATATAAACGCGCAGCGTCTCGTGCGGGGCGTCCGCAGCGTCGATCAGGGTGGGTGACGGGTACCCGGTCCAGTAGACCTGGACCCGGAGTGTCTCGCCGAGCAACGTCGCGTGGTCTGCGATGCGGTTCACGGCGTCCCGCTGCCCAACGGCCGCCATCCCATGGAAGGAGCGAGCCACCCGCAGCGCGGGGTGTTGAGCGAAGTCCTCGAAGGCCGCGCCCGAAACGCGGACGACGCGCGCGACGTTCTCGCGGCGGTGTTCCCCGTCCACGTCCAGGAGGACCGTGTGTCCGTCCGTGGCGACCACGCGATACGGCCCGCGGGCGACGTGCGTCAGCTTGCCGCCGGCACCCGCCTCCTTGGCGTGGTCGCGCAGCCACGCGCAGCCACCCACCGTGAGTTTCTCCACGCGCAGCGCGAGGCGCTTGTCTTGGTCGCGCTCGTAGCGTCCTTGCTTCGCATTGAGCGTTGCCCGCATCTTCGAGACGAGCTGCAAGAAAGCAGTAAGGAGGGCGGCCTGGGCCCACTTCTTGGCGGCGGTGCCGCGCGGTGCCGTGAGGGCGTACGCCCCGGTCTTGGGCATGTCCTTCAATGCCCAGCTCGACACCCCCATGGGGTTGACCAACTCCAACGGGGTGACCCCGGTTCGCCGGTGTGAGCGACTATTATACGCCAGCGTCACGGCCCCGAGAAGTTAGTCGCACGACCGCGGATGCTCTGACACGTAATGGTTGAGGATTGTATGCATCGTGCGGTTGAACCGCTCCGTCTGCCCGTACGTCTGCGGGTGCGACAGGGATGTTACCACGAGCTCAATGAAGAGCAGGTTGCAAACCTGGCCCCAAAAGTGGCTGGTAAACTGGGGTCCCCGGTCAGAGAGTGGCCGGTTCGGTGGACCATAGGCAGCCAACCAGTATTCCAGGACGACCGAAGCGCAGTCAACCGCCGACGCACCGTCCATCGGGATGGCACGCACCAGTTTGGTGAACCTATCGGTGATCACCAGGATGAACCGATGGCCGGCGGCCGTCTTGTCGAGGGGCCCGTAAAGGTCCATCGCGATGTCCTAAAAGGGAATCGTGGCGGGAAACAGAGTGAGGGGCGAGCGCCAAGCCAGGGGGCGCACCTGCTGCCTGGCGTAGCTGGCTCATTTTCTAACATAGGAGACGACATCGGCCGCCATCCTGACCGGATTAGGATAAATCCTTATAGGATTTATCCGCACAGGATACTCGTATCCATCCGGGATATGGGCTGAGGCTGGAAGCTCGTAATGTACTCAACTCGGAGGAAAAAGAGTAGAGCCGTCCTTATCGGAGCCCTTGTGCCAGAATAGACAGTACTCAGATCGGACTTGGGACACTCCGTTTTATCCGGTAAGAATATTTGTAAAAGCGATAGCGACAGTGGCGCCATGAGATTCATATGCAGGCGTGCAATCGAATCGTCCAACATGCCACCTGTCCTATTCGTGCTAGCACAGTCAGTGCAGTCTCCCGAACTTTGGCTGATCCCGACGAGAAGAACTGCGCTGAACTGATGTACGGCAGTCATGCATTGGGCTGGATACGAGCTCTCGGCAAATCAGCAGTTGTGCGCACTGCAGGTTGCTCTTGCTCCCATGGTCAAGAATTGGCAAGATTGCAATACGTATTACGACTGCTGGTGCGAGGCTCTGAAATGGGGCCAGCGAGAACTGGTTCCAGCCTCCAGGAAAGGTGTTTCTGACAGTCCTGCCGACGGCAGCGGATGGCGACAGAACCAGGGCAGTCGCCTCTCCGGCCGATCTTTCTTTGTTCATCGTCCCGCACGCGATGGCAGGAGAGTTGCGATCTTACCGAATGTCGCGATCCGACTTCATCCTAGATCGTTGCAAATACTCAATCCGATACGACTCGTGATCTTCTCCAGAAATTCTCATCTATTCCGTATTTGAGTTTTCGCTATTGTCATGAGCCCGGTATGCAATCATTATGTATTTCCATGGATTGTATCGGAGTACTGACGAAATCTCAAATTGCACCAATCCCTGATAGTAATACCGCCGCATCGCCGCATACATGTGGGATTTTCCGGGGTGCCCCGCGAGGGTCGCGTCGTGCTCCAGGTGGAGGACCTGCTCCTGCAAGGAGGCCGCGACCACCACCTGGTGTGCGCCGTCGGGTGCCGCGCGTCGGCGGAGGATCCCATCGGGGTCCTCGATGAAAGGGACGCGTCGGCCAGCGTTCAGGGACTTGACGACCTCTTGGCAGTAACCATCATCTGCTTCGGCCGCGAGCACAGTGTCGCGGTCGATGCCACTGACCGTAGGGCCACAGACGTAGTTGGCGGCGTCGAGCCTTCGGACCGTGTTGGCCCGCACGGCGAACACGGGGACGGAGTCATCGAACGCCGTCTCGTCGCTGCCCCCGGACTCCAGGCGCGTGATGCTGTCCGCCATGTAATGCGTCATCCCGGGCTTGTACGCGAAGTCGAACTCCATGTCGCTCAGGCGCAAGCGCCAGCGTGCCAAGCGGGGGTTCCCCGAGCCCTCGATCTTGAGGATTCACCGTAGGCATTCGTGTTCCGTGCGCACGAGGAATCGGTCACTCTCGAGGTAGGGGCGGAACTTGAGCGACGCCCAGACGACTGCTGGGCACTCTTTCTCCATGACCTCGTAGGGGAGCTCGTTCGTCGTCAGCCGCCGGCTGATGTACACGCCTGGCTGGACCTTCCCGTCGTCTTGTTCCTCGAGCAGGGCGGAGCCCACTCGGGTCCCGCAAGTGTCCACGGTAAGAACACGTATTTCCGCCCGCGCCGCGGGAGGTGTGACAACACGCTCAGCCCACCCCACCCAATTAGGGGGAGGGCGAGCCACACCGTGTCGCCGGGTAGTCCTGTAGGGGAATTCCCGCCCCGAAAGAAAACCCCGAAGAGCACACACGCACGGCGTCGACCGGGAAGAGACGCCCCGAGTGACAAACACGAGTTGTGTGAACGGAATTTTCTTTGCCCGCGTCGAAGGCCTCGAGGCAACACTCACGCCTCGTCCTCATATCCCGTCCGTTCCCCTCAGACCCTCCGAAAACCCTCCTCAGACCCCCTCAAAGGACCCTCGGAAAACCCTCCCCTCGAGGCCCATGGGGCCAGTCTCAGCAGAGGACGGCCGAAGCTTCAAATACCGCCTTGAGTAGAGGCGGGGGAAGGGTGCTACGTGACACCCTCGCGGCGCCCCGGGGTCAGGGGCGCGGAGTAATATAAGTCGATAATTCAAGTCGGGTTTACACAAAATTTGGCCCTTAAGAAGGGGCCCGCCCGGGGGGGTTACTAGTCCCAGGGAAGTATTGGGATCGCGGTTGCGGTTGGTGAGCCACGAGGTGATTACAAGTGGGTCGCCAACGGAACAATTTGAATTATGCGGTAGTGGGTCATATTCCCGGGAAATCTGGTTCCCCGAGTGTGGGGGCCATTGTCGGCAGACGCGCCCACCTGCATCTGGATTTCAATTTCTTCATCGCACCGCATCCCGAGCGCTGTACACGTCATCGGGACGGCTCTCGACGTGCTCCAAGAAATACATGGTTGCATCTTGTCGTCATTTTCTAGTCCATATATGTCATTTCTCAGCTGCAATGTCCTTGGCCGCGACCGGTCGATTCCAAGACTGAAAGCGTGAGGACTTGACCGCCAACCTGACCATAGAGCAGTCCATAATGATACCAAAGGCAGGCAAATGCGTGCAACCATCCGGCCATCCGCAAAAACTGTGTCGGCTGGAGTTCTCTGATCCGGTTAGGACATCCTTTCAACTGCATCTCAAGCGTTAGGGTGGGTCCTCAATCCACCCCAGTGCGTCCAGTGGCCCAAGTGAGCGTCACCTTGCCTGTAAACAAACACGAGGAACGTTTTTTGACCACGTGCTGCGGGGCTACAGGAAGTAAACCGAGTCCGTGTAGAACTGATTGCAGATGATTCGTTGGACCTGTGGTCTAACAATCGCCAATCACGCATGTGTGCCTTCTCGACGCCACCAGAGAGACCCACAGAGAGGACGGGCGTCTCTGATGCGACCACGATTCTGGGTTGAACAGCTCTCACGGCCAAGACACTCCCGAATGACTTGGCCTGTGCGCGAGCCTCAGGAAAAGGGCCTTTGAGGCCGTCTGAGGGCCTTTCCATCACACGCTTGGCAGTGATTCAGGACTTTGGTGTGGCAAGGACCCGAAGAGCTTCCACTCGTGAAAGAGGTCTGACGGGTGAGATGTCATATAATGTCATCCAATGCAGTACAATATCAGAAAAAACATGAATAGATTAACAGAGGTCTCACGGCCAAGACACTCCCGAATGACTTGGGCAGAGCTCGAGCCTCAGAAAAAGGGCCTTCGAGGCCGTCTGAGAGCATCTCTATCACACGTTTGGCAGTGATTCAGGCTCTGATTTCGGCGCCGTCAAGGGCGACGCCGTCGGGGCCCGCGTCGCCGTCGGCGG
>Ga0209187_1004145_pt1 | contig 11343 bp, 8 predicted proteins | sample BantaG_FD_187430 | JGI IMG/M metagenome (GOLD analysis project Ga0209187, IMG submission 187430) | Marine algal microbial communities from Bantry Bay, Ireland - BantryBay_4 metaG (SPAdes) (version 2) | ecosystem: Host-associated > Algae > Red algae > Unclassified | place: Bantry Bay, Ireland... | reverse complement strand
GGCTGTATCGTCCGCGCCCGTCCTGTCGGCGTGCTGATGATGGAAGATGAAGCCGGCATGGATGAGAAAATTGTCGCGGTGCCGCACAATGCACTCACCCGTTACTATGACAATATCCAAACCTACACAGACCTCCCCCAAGTCCTCCAAGATCGCATCCCGCATTTCTTTGAGCATTACAAAGATCTTGAGCCTAAAAAATGGGTCAAAGTCATAGGGTGGGAAGGCCGTGAAAAAGCGGGTGAAATGATTCTGGAAGGGATCAAGAACTACAAAGGCTAGCCCTTTCCCGCTTTTCCCCGAATGGACTCGTGTTATAGCGAGTCCAAAAACTGGGGAATATATGTTTAGAGCGCTTTTACTAAGTTCAGCTTTTTTAGTCACAGCTTGCGGCGAGACAGGCGCTCCTAACGCTCCAAAGACCGAGACTGAAATCCCTGAAGCGCCCGCACCGGGCTTTGTGTCAGCCGCCACAAAACGCATGAACGCCGCGCTTGCGAAGCGGCTACCTCTTTCCAATCAACAAGATTTCGAAGACGCCTCAAAAGGTTTCCTTGCCGCCATCTCCGCCCCTGCCATCCTAGATGATAACGGCAATCCGGTCTGGGAAATCGCCCAATATGATTTTGTTAAGGGCGATGCACCCGACACGGTGAACCCCTCTCTATGGCGGCAAGGCGAATTAGTTGCGAAACACGGATTGTTTGAAGTCACTCCCGGCCTCTATCAGGTCCGCGGTTATGATCTCTCCGTCATGACCATAATTGAGGGGCAAAGCGGTTGGATTATTATTGACCCTCTCACCAATGTTGAAACCGCAAAAGCCGCGCTTAAACTCGCAAATGGCGCATTGGGCGAAAGGCCTGTTTCCGCTTTGCTTTACACCCACAGTCACGCCGATCATTTTGGCGGCGCGAAAGGTATTCTCCCGGACGGCGCGGGCAACGTCCCTGTTATCGCGCCTCAGCATTTTTCCGAAGAAGCCGTGAGCGAGAATGTGCTGGCAGGTAATCATATGACGCGCCGGGCGACCCTGATGTTCGGCTCGACCTTGCCTCGCAGCGCAACAGGCCATGTTAGCTCCGGCCTCGGCCCCGGCCTTCCGCGCGGAAATGTTAGCTTGATATTGCCAACGGAAGAACTTGGCGGCGGCATCACCAAGCGCGTGATTGACGGCATCAATTTTGAATTCATGGATATGGGCGGAACGGAAGCGCCCAGCGAATTTATATTTTACCTGCCGGATTTCAAAGCGCTGCATACGGCAGAGGTCGCCAGCGGAACATTTCACAATGTGCTGACCCCGCGCGGCGCGAAATCCCGAGATGCTTTGGCGTGGTCTCAAGGCATTGACGCCATGCTCGCGCAATATGGTGCAAAATCAGACATCGTCCTCGCCAGTCATCACTGGCCGAAATGGGGCACGGATCGTGTGCAGACTCACTTGCGAAACCAGCGTGATATTTACCGTTATGTCCATGACGCGACATTGCGCGCGGCCAATAGCGGCTGGGGTATGATTGAAGCGGCGGAGAAAATGAAAGCGCCAAAATTTCTCGAAGAAGACTTCGGCGCGCGAGGCTATTACGGCACGCTTGATCATAATTCCAAAGCCGTCTATCAGCACTATTTCGGATGGTGGTCCGGCGTTCCGGCAGAGTATCACAAGCTACCGCCCGAAGAATCTGCCGTAAAATATGTTGCCGCGATGGGCGGCACAGACGCCGTTCTGGAAAAGGGCATTGATGCCTATGAGGCCGGAGAGTTTCGCTGGGCAGCGGAAATTTTGAATCATCTCGTCTTTGCGAAACAAGGCGATCAACCAGCAAAAGACTGGCTGGCCGCGACCTATGAGCAAATGGGCTATCAAGCGGAGAGCGGGGCGTGGCGCAGCTATTATCTGACAGGCGCGCAAGAGCTTCGCATTGGCCTCGTCGCGCGCAATGTTGCCAATCCGGGCAGCGCCGATGTGCTGCGATCTGTTCCGACGCGCACATTACTCGACGCGATGGCCGTACGGTTTGATGGGTCGAAAGTCTCGAAAATGGCCAAGCAATTGAACTTTGTTTTCACCGATACCGAAGAGAATTTCACAATTGAAGTGAACCGCTCCACTGCGCTCGCCCGGCCGGGCTTGTCAGAAGACCCCGCTGCGACGGTGACGTTATCCCGCCAAGCCTTCAATAAACTCCTGACCCAGCAGGCCGAATTCGGCGAGCTGATGAAAGCCGGCGACATTGAGCTGTCCGGCAATCCATTGGCAGCGAGAGATTATCTCACCGCGCTGGAAACGCCCGAGCTCTGGTTTAATGTTGTCGAGCCCTAATCTTGGCTCGGCGTAATGCGCAGCAAGCGTCCTTCATTGTCTTCGAGCACATAGATCGCGCCGTCTAATCCGGTTTCCACTTCGCGAATACGCTTGCCCCATTCAAAGCGCTCGGCCTCTTTGGCTGCTGGGCCGCGCTTGCCCTCCTCAAATTCAACCCGAATGAGCGCTTGCGACGACAGGCCGCCGATAAATCCGTCGCCTTGCCAATCGCCAAATTGTTCGCCATCATAAATTGTGAAGCCTGCCGGGCTGATAGCCGGCACCCAATATGCCGCAGGTTTCTTGAAAACGGGGTTTGTGTCGTGATCCGGAATTTCAACGCCTGAATAGTGTTTCCCATTGGAGACAATGGGATATCCGTAATTTGAGGACCTCACAATATGGTTCAACTCATCGCCGTCTCTGGGTCCCATTTCATGCACCCAAAGTCGGCCTTGCGTATCAAAATCAATACCGAGCGGATTTCGGTGACCCAGCGTCCAAATTTGCTGCGTCACGCCGCCCTGTTTTGAAAACGGGTTATCTGCCGGGATTGATCCATCGGCTTTAATTCGAACGACCTTGCCCAAATTCATATCCATATTCTGTGCGGGCGTGAATTTCTGGCGCTCGCCCGATGTGATGTAAAGATAACCACCGCCATCCTGTGCATTTTCAGGACTAAAAGCTAAGCGGTGCCCATAATGACCATTACCGGTGACCTTTGGTGATTGTTCCCAAATGCGTTCGCGCTGGATCAGAGACCCGCCGCGCGCGGAGGCGGTCAATGTTGCGCTTTCAACGACTGCGCCGGACAGGGCATTATCTTTAGAATCGCGTTCGACATAAGAGATGTAAATACGCTTATTATTCGCAAAGTCAGGATCGAGGATAACGTCTCCCATACCGCCCTGGCCGCGTTCACTGACAGAGGGCAGATTACCAATTTTTCCTAACTTCTTTCCGCTGCGGCCTACAAGCCAAAGAGAGCCGCTTTGTTCAGTCACTAACATCCGTCCGTCAGGCAGGATAGTCATCGCCCAGGGTCCGTCAAAAGTCTCGAGTTCAGTGACTTCGATTTTCGAACCTTCAGAGCCCGTGACGGTTTTAGCGGACGCCGTGCCTGCTAGTGACAAAGCGGCGGCGGTCAGAAATAATGCGCGCATAATATGTACCTTCAAAAAATGAGTATCGTTTTTAATACGGGGTGATGTGGCATAAGGTTCCTCTCTGACCGGGTCAAAGTAAAGGCTTTCCCCCGTAAATTCGTTGGGACTTTCAAATTATCGCAGACCCGCTCTGGCGCGAACACCCTTGACGCCATGTATCTGACGGGTCAGAGAAACCTTACGCGAAGGGAAGCGCCCGCACCGTCATATCGGTCGGCGGCCAACTTCACACTCGCGAGGGGAAGCGTGCCACTGCCGGGCAAGGCAGAAAACGGCGCGGCCAACTTCATAACATTTCCGGACGGGCGGCCTAAGGGCAAAGTTCAAACCGCACGTCCTTTTCAAAGGGAGAGACGTTGTTATGACACTCTATTTAATTATTGGCGCGGGCTTGCTCGCAATCTTATACGGGATTTGGGCCCGTGGCAGCCTGTTGAAGGAGTCAACCGGCAATGAGCGCATGAATGAAATCGCCGGCGCGATTCAAGAAGGCGCGAAAGCCTATCTCAATAAACAATATAAGACGATTGCCATCGTGGGCGTTGTCGTCACAATTTTACTCTTTATGTTGTTCCGCAATATGATTGCGCCGGTTGGCTTTATCCTCGGCGCAGTTCTTTCAGGTATCGCGGGATATGTCGGCATGTTGGTGTCTGTTCAGGCCAATGTGCGGACAACAGAAGCCTCGCGCGAGAGCCTTGGCAAAGGGCTGAACGTTGCTTTTAAAGCAGGCGCGATCACAGGCATGCTCGTCGCAGGTTTTGCTCTGCTGGGTCTCGCGGGATATTATCTTATTCTGACGAAAGCGATGGGGGCGGACCCTCGCCAAGTTATTGACGGGCTTGTCTCGCTCTCTCTTGGCGCGTCTTTGATTTCTGTCTTTGCTCGCTTGGGCGGCGGTATCTTTACCAAAGGTGCTGACGTTGGCGGCGATTTGGTCGGGAAGGTCGAAGCCGGAATCCCGGAAGATGATCCCCGCAACCCCGCCACAATTGCCGATAATGTTGGCGACAATGTCGGTGACTGCGCCGGCATGGCAGCGGACTTGTTTGAGACTTATGTCGTGACTATCGCTGCCACTATGGTTCTCGGCTCCATTATGTTCAGTAATTTGGAGGCCCTCAAACTCTTCCCAATGGCCATTGCCGCTGTTTGTATTGTGACCTCAATCATCGGCACCTACTTCGTTCGTTTGGGCAAGGGCTCAGTCAATGTGATGGGCGCGCTCTATAAAGGCTTAATTGCGACGGGCGTTTTATCGGCACTCGCGATTGGCATTGTAACCTATCAAATGGTTGGCTTTGGCGAAATCGCCGGCACAGCGACTGACGGGAAAGACGCGTTGACAGGGATAAACCTGTTCTGGTGTTCACTCATCGGCCTTGTCATTACAGGCGCGATTGTTGTTGTGACGGAGTATTACACGGGCACAAATTATAAGCCTGTGCGTTCAGTTGCGGCAGCCTCCGAATCCGGTCACGGCACAAATGTCATCCAAGGTCTTGCGGTCTCTATGGAGGCAACAGCCATTCCGGTTCTGATTATTGTCTTCGGCATTATCGCAACCTTCAGCCTAGCCGGTCTTTACGGTATCGCAATTGCGGTGACTGCCATGCTCGGCGTAGCCGGTATGATCGTCGCACTCGACGCCTTCGGCCCCGTGACGGATAATGCAGGCGGCATTGCGGAGATGGCTGAATTGCCATCAGAAGTCCGCAATACGACGGATACGCTGGACGCCGTGGGTAACACGACCAAAGCCGTCACCAAAGGCTACGCGATTGCGTCTGCCGGACTTGGCGCTCTTGTGCTCTTTGCGGCCTATTACAAAGACGTCGAATATTTTGCCTCCATCGCCAAACCGGGCTCATTCTTTGATGGCCTTGGTAGCCTGTCCTTCAGCCTGACAGATCCGTATGTGATTGTTGGTCTGTTTATTGGCGGCATGCTTCCTTACCTGTTTGGTGCTTGGGCCATGCAATCTGTTGGCCGTGCAGCGGCGGCGATTGTTGAAGAAGTTCGCCGTCAGTTTAAATCTGACCCGGGCATCATGGCGGGTACATCCCGTCCTGATTATGCGCGGGCGGTTGATCTTCTGACGGGGGCTGCGATCAAAGAGATGATTAAACCATCCCTTCTGCCAATCCTCGCGCCTATCGTGTTGTTCTTTGCTGTCAAGTTTACAGCGGGCAATGCTGCGGCTGTCTCGGCTCTTGGCGCGATGCTTCTTGGCGTCATCGTTACTGGCCTCTTCGTTGCGCTGTCCATGACAGCGGGCGGCGGGGCTTGGGATAATGCCAAGAAATATATCGAAGACGGTCATCATGGCGGCAAGGGCTCTGAAGCCCACAAAGCCTCCATTACGGGCGACACGGTCGGCGATCCTTATAAGGATACGGCCGGTCCTGCGGTGAACCCGATGATCAAGATTACGAACATCATCGCGCTGCTTCTACTCGCAGTACTCGCGCACTAATTTTCGAATCCATTTTCGCGAGAGATCGCGAAGGGGAGAGCGCCCGTTCCGGCACAGAGAAGACTCTGGCCGGAGCGGGTTTTTTATTCCTCGCTCTCACGTATAGCCTTTGTCTGCCCGTCCTCTTGCCGGATATTGACTGAAGCTGGGAACGTTGCCGTATTTGAATTTATTATAAAGCCACCATCCATAAGGATTTCGACATCGTCTTCAAACAGAGAATTGCTGCCATCACTGTACCAGATGACAAGCCGATCCAATTCGCCTGAATTTATAACGGATGTTTCGAATGTACCTGAGCGTGTTTCATCAACATCGAATTTAAATTGCACCAGTGTCATAGCCGGATTGTCAGTTGGAATGACCCCAGCGTTAGAGTTTTGCAAAGCAAAAACCATATGTCCTGTGGACACGAATTCCTGACGCGAAATTGTACCGGACGAATCTAAATCCAGCACACGCATAACACCGTTCGGTTCGCCTGTTTTTGTCGTGGGAAGACCGAGTTCTATTGGGTCGAGTTCGCCGTCCCCATTTAAGTCACGAGCTGCGAAAATAGTATCGTCAGAGGGCGAATTGATATGTTTTGCTAAGATCATAAAACCAGACGCGATTGCGGCAAACGTTAAGGCAAATACAATGGGTCGCCATCCGCGCCGCGCTATCGCCCCGCGCCAGGCACTCGATAATATATCGCCATCCGCCCGGCGGACATAGCCGCGGATAAAGCGGCGCAAGGCCGAGGACGGCGTATCCCCTTGGGTATCACACACTTCAACAAATTCCGATTTCTCTTGATAGCCCAGCCGGACTTCCAAACGTTCGCTCTTCTTTTCACTCATGGCCTTGCTCGCCTCCTTTACGCTTAGCTAATTTGTAGCGAGCGGAATGATTGAAACGCAAGGATAACCCCGTCCGTACAGCCGAAATCCCTGTCCGTACCTGGAACAGGCCCGCCTTATCCAACTGTTTCATGTGACAGCTACGGCTTGGATGCTTATGATGCTTTCATGACGGACAATAGCGTAACGCCGATATTCTCGCCACAGGCGCCCACACCTCCGCTTGGGCGCCGAGCGGATCTGCTGGCGATGAGTTTGGCCGCCCTTGGCGCAGGCCTGTCCCTGATCAGCGCCATTTGGTTTTTTCTCGGCTTTGCGGAGAATGACACGCGGCCCGAGCATTTGACTTCGGCCCTTGTCCTGACGCTGCTCCTTTTCGCCTTTGCCATTCTTCCCTTCGCTTGCACGGCGTGGCTGGCCCGGCGGGCCTACGCGAAAGGCACGAAACGAGCCCATTTATTTTGGGCGGTTTTTTTAATGCTGCCATGGATTGGGCTTGGCGTAATTGCTGCCGTCTATACGCCCCTGCCGGGTTTTGTCGGGCTGATTATGGCCGGGTTAGCGGCGCTCTTGTCACTTTGGGCCGTTGTTTCTTTGGTGTTAGATTGGAACGCAGCGCCTCCAAAACCGTTGGATACAAAACACAGTGAGATGTCAGGCACTCCGGATGATGAAACCGTGTGATGAAGCCGGTTAATCAGAATAGATGACATAAGGTTAATAAATATTTCAGCCTGCATTCAGGTTTAAATTCCTATTAAACCGGCAGAAAAGGAGTCCCCCATGACTAAATTATTTAAATCTCCAACTCGAACCCTGCGCCACATTCTTGTGGCCGCATCCGCTTTGACCTTGGCCGCTTGCGCGACAGCAACCCCCTATCAACCCGCGTCCGAGCCCGGCGGATATGACGGATTTTCGCAGCAAATGCTCGAAAATGATCGCGCGCGTATTACGTTTGGCGGCAACTCGCTGACAAAGCGCGAGACCGTTGAAAATTACCTGCTTTACCGCTCGGCGGAAATGGCCGTGGAACGCGGCTTTGAAACTTTCACCCTGCAAGAGCGGGATGTTGAGGCCGACCGTAAAGTCCGCGTTACGCCGGGTTTCGATAGCCGGTATGACCCATATTTCGGTTATAGCTTCTTCCGCCCTCGCTATGGATGGTCGCGCGGATATCGTTATTCGCAATTCTCCGGGTTTAGGCGCGGGGCAGGCTTTGGACGCCGCGGATTCGGATTCAATGATGGGCGCTTTGGCGGCAGTCGATTTGGGTTTGGTTACGATCCCTTCTTCGATGATTACGATGTGAAAGAAATCACAAAATATCGCGCGACTGCCGAAGTTAAATTTGGCCGCGGCGCATTCTCCGAAGACGCCCGCACATTTAATGCGAGAGAAGTTTTGCAGAATCTCGGCCCGACAATCAGCTTCCCGGATCAGAAAAGCTAACCGCATTTTTCCCTTTAATTTTCAAGACCGCTCCGTGTTTAGCACGGGGCGGTTTTTTTTCAAGACTGCCTTTGAGAGACGTTACGCATCGTGGACGAGTGTTTTCGGCGTCTTATAATAAAGCTTTAACCCGTTCGCTGTGCTCATGGAGTCTGACTGCGTATTGAGCACGGTCCGAATACGGTCCAAAATCAACACATCAATTGTAAGAATAAGCGTTGTCACAAATGACGCATATTCCGCCGACACGCCTTGGCTGGTCAAAATATCCTGAATGAGAACTACAGAGGCGCTGGGCGTGCCCGCAGCCGCCGTAGCATAAATCATAGACTGCAAGCCGACCAGCAGCGCGTCTCCAAGGCCGACCTCAAGCCCAAAGGCCGACATCGCATAGAGACAGACCAGCAAGAGACCGATCAATGTGCCGACCATATTGATGGTCGCGCCCACGGTGAAAAACGGTGTCGCCTCATCGCCGCTCGCGCCCAACTCGCTACAAGCTTCTTTGGTCGCCGTGAGGGTCGCCATAGAAGACGACGTCGAGAAAGCGACGAGCGCTTGCGGCGCGACGGCGCGCAACACAAAACCTATACCGCGCCCCTGAATACGGGATGTTACGAGCACGATTATCAACCACGTCAGGCCCATCGCAAGGCCATATGGCAAGAGAATTTTCCCGAGATTGCCTAGGTTCGCCACACCTTGTTTATCCGCCAAGGCAATGGTCACACCGCCAAAGACAGCCAATGGAATTGTATATTGCAGGAACTTCCGGAAACCTGCGATAAACAGGTCTGATATTTTATCCGCCTCTCGTCCAAGGCCAAGCCGTTTCAGCGCGGAGCCGAGAATGATCCCGGTGTAAATTGAAATCATCAAAGCCGATGTCACAACGCCGTAAATTTTTAGCATAAACGGGTCGGACGGCTTCAAATCGCCGCCGACGCCTTCGGTCGGGAAAACATTAAATCCGGCAAAGAGGAAATAGCTGACGATGGCGATGGCCATACCGATCAGAGAGAAACCGACAAAGAAGGCCAAGACGCGCACAAACTTCGCCCCTGCGCCGCCCGTTGAAATCGCAAGGCTGGAGCCGATGGACAAAATAATCAGCGCATACATGAGGGGTTTCAGCGGGACGAAAAGCGCATCCTTCGCAAGGCCCGCAATGGATTTAGAAATATAAGTCCCGCCCGGCGCAATCGGGTCCGCGAGCCAAGTAAAGCCCAAGGCCCAGAATAAGACAGCGAGACCCGCCGCAATCACGACAAGTAAAAGAAGCGGAATATTGTGAATGCGCGACATGTACTGTCCCCTGATTATTTTTCCTAGTGTCTAGGCACGGCATGAAGCGGGGGCAAGACATGAAAGCGTGAGCGTATGGCAAACGGAAGCGCCTACAGCCCATTGTCCTTTTCAGGTCGGGTCTGCCGAAGTCTGATATTGGGCAAGTTAGGACTGCCCGCAGGGTCGACCTCCACGACGGAGACCGAAAGTAGAAAGTGTTTTACGCGGAAACCGAATTGGATTGAGCCATGAGCCCATTCCAACCCTCATTGATTGATGAAAATATCAATCAATAAAGCCCTGCGGCGATGTTTTTCTAAGCCCCGGCCATACTTGACTGCCAACGTTCCAGTCGGTCTGGCACACGGAGACCCAGCCCCTTGGGAAAAGCCGTTACACTACACCCAATAGGCACACCGTCTTCCAGACCAGTCAGCCAACGATCACTCACCTGTCCTATGTCTGAAAGAACGAGTTTAATATGGGGCTGAATTGTGGTTTCGAGGATTTTGTTTTTTGAGTTTTCTATAAGGGATTGATATTTTTACAAAATCCTTCAAAAAACTGGAAGATTTCGCTGGATTGAACATCGCTTACTGGATTGAACATCGCTTAAACGGAAGACAGATTCTTATGAACAATTTTGATTTAGCTACAAACTTGTCCGAAAGAATAAAGTACTATTTTGAGTTAGCGAATAAAAGAGAGGACTCTCTATGTTCATTTGAGTTTGATTTTGCGACTAAACATCGTTGCGAAGAAGAGTGGCGAGAAGAATATGCTGAGGCCTTAGAAGGCTTTCTATTCTATTTGAAAGTTTTGCTTCGTGATATCGATAGTATGGCAAATTTGCTGGGCCTTAGGAACATAGTTATCGAAATAGCATCTATTGATAAGTCGACTAAAAACTTGAGTAAAACAGAAAGTGACTATTTCGACCACAGGATTTTTTCGCCGATATTACAGCAATTAGGTCAAATTTTCAGTTCAATGAGAGTAATGATCGAAGTAAATGACCTCTCGTCACTGTCAGTGTTCGAGAACATACTCGAAAATACAGCTGTTATTATTAACGCTGAAAAGATAGAGCCAAAAAACGAAACCCAAGTATCGGCTAGGGTTTTTTCGATTTTGAAATATGCATTTGCTGACGCAATTAAGCCCTCAATTCCCCAGCTAACAAAACACTATAAACCCGACCTAGGAGTGGTGAGCCTTAAGGCTGCAGCGGAATACAAATTTGCAACGACTCCGACCGAACTCATGAAAAGTATGGGGGGAATATACGAAGACATGCATGGCTATTCTGGCTCTTCAGACTGGGAGGTGTTCTATTCGGTAATCTATATGACGAAACCATTCATCACCAAAAAAGTACTGCTGAAAGAAATGGGCGCTACCAAAGCACCAAAAAATTGGCAATTAATCTTGGTAAACGGGGCAGGTGACAAAAAGAAAAAAATTAATGCCTAAAATGCCTCATCCCTGTAAACACCATCGCGAGGCCCTGCTCATCCGCAGCGGCGATCACCTCTTCATCACGGATACTTCCGCCCGGTTGTATCACGCAGCTTGCACCAGCGGATGCTGCCGCGAGCATGCCATCCGCGAAGGGGAAGAAGGCGTCTGAGGCGCAGGCACAGCCTTTTGTTTTGGGCTCGTCCCAGCCCGCAGCGGCTTGGGCGTCTTCGGCTTTGCGGGCGGCGATGCGGGCACTATCAATCCGGCTCATCTGGCCTGCGCCAATGCCTGCCGTTGCGCCGTCTTTGACATAGATAATCGCATTGGATTTAACGTGTTTGGCGACTT
>Ga0209187_1004143_pt1 | contig 11345 bp, 10 predicted proteins | sample BantaG_FD_187430 | JGI IMG/M metagenome (GOLD analysis project Ga0209187, IMG submission 187430) | Marine algal microbial communities from Bantry Bay, Ireland - BantryBay_4 metaG (SPAdes) (version 2) | ecosystem: Host-associated > Algae > Red algae > Unclassified | place: Bantry Bay, Ireland... | reverse complement strand
ATACTGCCAGATATCCAGCTCGGTCCAGTTGGACAGCGGAAACACCCGGATACTCTCGCCGGGGGCCTTGCGGGCATTATACAGCTTCCACAGTTCGGGGCGCTGGTTCTTGGGGTCCCAGCGATGCGCCGCCGTGCGAAAGCTGAAGATGCGCTCCTTGGCGCGGGATTTCTCCTCGTCGCGCCGCGCGCCGCCAAAGGCCGCATCGTATTTATAAAGATCAAGCGCCTGCTTGAGCGCGACCGTCTTCATGATGTCGGTATGGACCCCGGACCCATGGGTGAAGGGACCGACGCCCTGCGCCACGCCCTCCTGATTGGTGTGGACGATCAACTCCATGCCCGATTCCTCGGCCATGCGGGCGCGGAATTTGTACATTTCCTTGAACTTCCACATCGTATCGACATGCACCAGCGGAAAAGGCGGCGGCGCGGGGTAAAACGCCTTCCTCGCCACATGCAGCAGCACGGCGCTGTCCTTGCCGATGGAATACAGCATCGCCGGGTTCTCCGCCTCGGCCACAACCTCGCGGAAAATATGAATCGCCTCGGCTTCGAGGCGCTGGAGATGGGTCAGGTCCGTCATCGGGGGTCTTTCAGTGTCACGCCTGTCGAATAGGCAATGAAATGCGGGTTTTCAAAACCGGGTTTACCGTAGCGAAGGGTGCCGCCCTCCCACGCATCAATATGCCCGCCTGCCGCGCGCAGAACAGCATGGCCAGCCGCGGTGTCCCATTCCATCGTGCGGCCAAGGCGGGGGTAGAGATCGGCTTCACCGGCCGCGAGCAGACAGAATTTCAGCGAAGACCCCGCGCTCTTGAAATCCCCCACCGCATAGCGGGCGATATACTCATCCGTCGCCGCATCGCGATGGGATTTCGAGGCGACGATGTTCAGCGCAGCATTGTCAGGGGTCGCAACCCGGATCATCCGGGCATCCGACCCGCCATCTTTCACAAAGGCGGTGCCATCATCGACAGTCCAGAACAAACGATCCAGTGCGGGGGCGAAGACGACACCCCGTATGGGCACCCCGTCTTCGATCAGCGCGATATTGACCGTGAAATCCCCGCCACGCTTGACGAATTCCTTCGTCCCATCCAGCGGATCAACGAGAAAAAAACGACGACCAACAGCCGCCACATCATGCGTCGCGGTCCGCTCCTCGGTCACGATGGGGATATCCGGAAAAGCCCCCGCCAAACCCGCCACGATAATCCGGTCAGCTGCCAGATCAGCCTCCGTCACCGGAGACGCATCCGCCTTCGACCGAGCCTCAAAATCAGTGGCGTAAATTTCCATGATGGCGTCACCCGCTTGCCGCGACAACGCAACAAACGCATCGGAGAGTCCATTCAGGGGCATTGACGTGCTTCCTACTCGACGGCAAAGGACGGCATTATCATGGCTGAAGCCTTTCCGTAATAGGCCTTGATTGGTCAAGCCCCCCGGTTTCATCTCGTCGCCGACTTCGTGATTCTGTCCGGCGTCAGTGTAATGCTGCCACAATATGCCTGTCAGATGAATCCACCGCACCTGTCTCAAACTGAGTGTCTTAGCTTATTTGTTGAATCGCCATTCGCTGCCTCTCGCCTGCGGAGCGCCAGCGGCTCGAACGCGAATGGCGATGACACTGCCTCAACGTAAAAGAAAATCGCTGTAAGCGCGAATCTTGGTGATGGTCAGGCGGACCATGCCTTTAACACCCTTACCGTCTCTATCGGCCACCTCTCCGAGCAGGAGGGACAGGATGCCCTCGAACACCGCCGAGGGCCGCGCCGCGTTGGCATCCGACAGTATCGATCGCTCCACCTCCTGTGCGCCCAGATGGTAGTGCCGCGCCGGGCTGGCGTTGAAGGAGGCCGCCAGATCACGAAGGCTCGTCTGCCCCGATAACTGCGCGTAGATCATCCTTTCCCGGACAGGACCAGCCGTTGGTATAAGCTCACCCAGTGGCGAACCAGCGCCTTCGTTCGCGGCGCGGTGCAGGTAATCCTGCCTTTGGCGCCTGCGCACCCCTTTCATGCTGGAAATCGCATTGGGTTTCCGATAGCGTCGCCGCGGGGAATTCAAAATCAATATACTACAAAGGCCATGTATTGAATGAGTGATTGTGTTTTGATTACCGGAGGAACCGGTTCCTTTGGCCAGACCATGCTGATGCGCTTGCTGCAAACCGATGTTGAAGAAATTCGCATTTTCAGTCGCGACGAGCAGAAGCAAGACACCATGCGCCATGCGATTCAGGATGATCGGGTGCGCTATTATATCGGTGATGTCCGCGATAGCAGCAGCATCCTGAACGCCACCCTCGGAGTTGATCGTATCTTCCATGCCGCGGCGCTCAAGCAGGTGCCATCTTGCGAGTTTTTCCCGATGGAAGCGATCCGAACCAATGTGATCGGGTCCGAAAATGTCATGCGCGCCGCGATTGCCAACGGCGTGAAATCGCTCGTCAATCTCTCTACCGACAAAGCGGTCCTTCCGGTCAATGCCATGGGCATGTCCAAGGCGTTGATGGAAAAGGCCGTGCGCGCCGTTGCCCGCGAGATCGGGCATGAGGCTGAAACCATCATTTCCTGCGTGCGCTATGGCAACGTAATGTATTCCCGCGGATCGGTAATCCCGCTCTTTATCCGGCAGATCCGCGAAGGACAACCGATCACCCTGACCGAGCCGAGCATGACGCGCTTTCTGATGCCGTTGCGCGATTCAGTCGATTTGGTGCAATTTTCCTTTGAACATGCCCGGCAGGGCGATATCTTCATCAAGAAGGCGCCATCGGCCACCATCGAAAGCCTGGCGCAGGCGGTGATGAATGTTATGGGAAAACCCGATCATCCGATCGAAATTATCGGATGGCGCCATGGCGAGAAGCTCTACGAAAGCCTCGCTTCCAGCCGGGAAATGGTCGAGGCCGAGGATATGGGGGAATATTTCCGTCTGCCCCTCGATGGCCGGACGCTGAACTACGACAAGTATTTTACCAAAGGCACGGCCAGTACCGTTCAGGAGCCGGAATATTCCTCCCACACAGTTGAGAAAGTGACTGTGGCGGATCTGGAGGGGTTATTGCTGAGCCTCGAAGAAGTGCAGGCACAACGCCGTGAGGCAGGGCTGGCCTGATGCGCAAGGTCGTCGTCACAGGCTCAAAGGGCCTGATCGGCTGGCACGCCGCCGCGCGCCTGCACGCTGCCAATTGCGGGGCGCGGTTTCGCGGTGACGCGGTGCCATGGACACTTGTCGAGGCCGGTCGCGCCGAGTTCGACGATGATGCAATACTGGAAGCTGCGGTCGGTGATGCCGATATCGTGCTGCATTTCGCCGGGGTAAACCGGGCGACGGGCACGATGACCGATGCCGATATCGAAAGCGGCAATCCGGCCTTGGCGGAGCGTCTCGCCACGACGCTGGATAAGACCGGAAGCAAGGCAACGGTTGTCTATGCGAATTCAACTCACTCAGCCAGCGACACGCCGTATGGCCGCGGCAAGAAAAAAGCCGCCGATATTCTTGCCACACAGGCGCAGCGGTCCGGGGCGGCCTTTATCGACATGGTCCTGCCACATATCTTCGGCGAGCAGGGAAAACCCTTCTACAACAACGTCACCGGCACGCTGTGCCGCCAGATCATTGATGGCGAGACATCTGACATCAACCCCGAGGGCCGGGTGGAACTGGTCCATGCGGGCGCGGCCGCCCAAGCCGCGATTGACCACGCCCTGACCGCCAAGAGCGCGCACGTCGTTCTCGCGGGCGAGAAGATTGGCATTGCTGATCTTTTCGAAAAATTGCAGGGCTTCCATGAAAGTTACACGGCCTTTATTTACCCGGATGCCTTGCGCAATCCGTTCGATCTGGCGCTGTTCAATACCTATCGCCAGCATCTCTACCCGGATTTTTTTCCGCACAAGGTCACGGTCCATTCCGACCCGCGCGGGCGTCTCTTCGAGGCCGCAAACGGCGGCCAGAGCTTTATTTCCTGGACCGGGCCAGGCGTGACGCGGGGCGAGCATTTTCACCTCCACAAAGTCGAACGCTTCCTTGTGGTGGAGGGTCGTGCCCGCATCGCGATGCGCAAGGTTCTCACGGATGACACCCATGTCTTCGAGGTGGATGGCAAAGACCCTGCTTGGGTCGATATGCCGACGCTCTGGACCCACAATATCACCAATATCGGTGACAAACCGCTTGTTACGCTGTTCTGGACCCACGATATCTTCGATCCGTCGGCACCAGATACGTATGCGGACAAAGTCGGCGAGGCGGCATGACTCTGAAAATTGCAACCATTCTCGGAACGCGTCCGGAAATCATCCGTCTCAGTCGGGTCATGGCCACGCTGGAAAAGCATGTGAATCATGTACTGATCCATACGGGCCAGAACTACGACTTTGAACTCAACGAGGTGTTTTTCCGCGATCTGGAGGTGAAAAAACCGGATCATTTCCTGAACGCCGCGGGCGGTTCGCTCGGCGAGACTCTGGGGGGCATCCTGATCGAAAGCGAGAAGGTGCTGCGCGAGGAGCGCCCGGACGCCGTCTTGGTTTTGGGTGATACCAATTCGGCCATTGCCGCGATCATGGCGCGGCGCATGAAAATTCCGGTTTACCATATGGAAGCGGGCAACCGCTGCTTTGACCGCAATGTGCCCGAAGAAACCAACCGACGCCTCGTGGATCATGTGTCCGACTTCAACCTGACCTACACGGAACACGCCCGGCGTCATCTGTTGTCCGAAGGCATTCACCATCGCCGGATCTATGTAACCGGCTCACCGATGCGCGAAGTCATGGACCACTATCGCGACCGGATCGAGGCGTCGGATGTGCTCGAACGCATAGGGCTGGAACACGGCGGCTATTTCATTGTCTCGATGCACCGCGAGGAGAATGTCGACAACAAGGAACGTCTGACATCACTGGTGGACACCCTGAATACCCTAGCGGAGAAATACGGTCTTCCGATCATTCTCTCGACCCATCCGCGCACCCGCAACCGGCTTGATAATATCGCGGATGTGACCCTGCACGAGAAAGTGCAGGCCATGAAGCCTTTCGGATTCAATGACTACAACAAACTACAGATGTCCTGCTTCTGTGCGATATCGGATTCGGGCACCATTGCCGAAGAAAGCTCGATACTCGGGTTTCCCGCCATCACCCCCCGCGACGCCATCGAGCGTCCCGAAGGGATCGATGCGGGTTCGATCATCCAGACCGGGCTGGACCGCGAAACGATGCTCAAGGCCATTGAGGTAACGGTCGCCCAACATGCAGACCGCCGCGCACAGGGCACCGCACAGCCGATACCTGATGACTATACCGTCACCAACACCTCAGAAAGGGTGTTGAACCTCATCATTGGCACGGCAAAATTGTCCAATACGTGGGATGGAATCCGGATGCATGACTATGTTTGACACCCCTTCCAAAGGATCGCGGATCAGCGTGCTGGTCACCGCTCCGCTATTAATCGCTGTCTGCTTGACGGCTTACGGAGCCGCAGGCTATATGACACGCGCATTTCAAAATATGGGGGCCTCTATGGTCCCCCGCCGAACGATATGCGCAATGATTTCATGGCATATACAAGGGCAATTCTTGCCCTTAGAAAGTTGACGGGCGCAATGAGTGAGTGGGACGGCAAAAGCGTCGCCATCACTGGTGTGTGTGGGACGGTCGGCAAAGCATTGCTGAAGATCATGGCCTCCACCGGTGCAAGTGAAATCATTGGTCTTGATAATAACGAGAGCGAACTTTTCTTTGTACAACAGGATTACAAAGAAGATGATCGCGTTCGTCTTTTTACGCTCGATATTCGCGACCGTGACGGGTTGCGCCGTCGCTTTGCCGGGGCGGATGTGGTGTTGCATTCTGCGGCGCTCAAGCATGTCATTCTGAACGAGCACTCCCCGCGCGAAGCGATCCAGACCAATATTCATGGCACGCAGAACGTAATCGACGCGGCCCTCGAAAGCGGGGTGGGGCGTGTGCTTTTCACGTCCTCGGACAAGGCAGTCAATCCAACCAATGTGATGGGAACCTCCAAGCTGATGGGGGAACGCCTGATGACCGCCGCCAATGCTGACCGTCAAGGCATGGAGACGATCTTCGCCTCGACGCGGTTCGGTAATGTTCTGGGGTCACGCGGATCGGTCATCCCGATCTTCCGGCGTCAGATCGCCCAAGGTGGCCCGATCACTGTAACCGACGAGGAAATGACACGCTTTATCATGACGCTCGAAGGGGCAGCGGATCTGGTCGTCAAATCCACATTCCTCGCCAAGGGTGGCGAGGTTTTCGTGACGAAGATGCCCGTCGTGCGCATCATCGACCTCGCGAAAGTCATGATTGAAGAAATTGCCTCCGATTACGGGTATAAACCCGAAGACATCAAAATCAACATCATCGGTCCTAAGCCCGGCGAGAAACTCTATGAAGAGTTGATAACTGACGAGGAAGTCCGCCGCGTCATCGAGTTGCCGAATTACTACGTCGTGACGCCCGCCTTCCACTCGGTCTACCGCAATGTGAATTACGGCTATGAGGGCATGGTGGAGTCCGAGGTTCGCGAACCTTATAATTCCTCGGTTGCACCGGCGATGTCTATCGAAGAAATTCGGAAATATCTTCGTGTAAACAACCTGTTGAAAGATGTGGAGTAAAGCCTGATGCGTGTGCTTGTACTGGGTGGTGATGGGTATCTTGGCTGGCCGACTGCGATGGCTTTTGCTGCAAAAGGCCACGATGTCTGGGCGGTAGACAATTATCTGCGGCGGACTATCGCGCAGCAGACCCGTTCCGAAGCCTTGCTGCCGATGCCCAATCTCGATGATCGCGCCGAGATTTTCGAGGCAGAGCATGGCAAGAAGATTTCGACGCATATCTTTGATTTAACTGATTATCGCCGCCTTGCCGCGCTGGTCGAGGAAATCAAACCGCAATGCATCATCCATTATGCCGAGCAGCCCTCTGCGCCATTCTCGATGCGCAGCTTCGATGAGGCCAAGCTGACCTTCGACAACAATCTGGGCGTGACCTTCAATGTCCTGTGGGCTGTCCGCGAGCACGCGCCGGACTGTCATATCGTCAAGCTCGGGACGATGGGCGAATACGGCACGCCCAATATCGACATCGAGGAAGGCTGGATCGACATCGAGCACAAGGGGCGCAAGGACAAATTCCTGTTCCCGCGTGCCGCCGGATCGCTCTATCATACCACCAAGGTCCTCGATACGGACCTGATCTGGTTCTATTGCCGAACCTGGGGCATTCGAGTCACCGACTTGATGCAGGGGCCGGTTTATGGCCTGTCGACGGATGAAAGCGACGCGACCGAGCAACTCTATCCGAACTTCCATTACGACGATATCTTCGGCACTGTCGTGAACCGCTTTCTGGTGCAGGCTGTCGCCAAGGTGCCGCTGACGGTGTTTGGCAAGGGCGGTCAGACCCGAGGCTATCTTAACCTGCGCGACACGCTGCAATGCGTCGAACTGGCGATGAACAGCCCGGTCGATGCCGGTGAATTGCGCATTCTCAACCAGTTTACCGAAACATTTTCTGTCAATCAGCTCGCCGAGCGCGTTCAGCGTGTCGGTAATTCGCTGGGCCTCGGTGTCGAAATCAAGAGCATCGAAAACCCCCGCAAAGAGCGTGAAGAACACTATTACAACCCCGCACATTCAGGGCTGATGGAGATGGGCCTCGAACCTAACTACCTGACCGATGAGGTGATCGCCTCCATGCTCGAAACCGTCATTCGCCATAAAGACGCGATTGATCCAGCGAAAATCATGCCCCGCGTCAAGTGGAGTTGATATGAGAGATTCATCGTGAAATGGCTTATTACTGGAGGCTGCGGTTTTATCGGAACCGGCCTCATCGCGAACCTTCTGGCCGAGGGAGGTCATTCGATTCGCGTTCTCGACAATCTGTTGGTTGGTGATCGCGAAGATCTGGGCAAGGTCTGCTCGTTTACCGAAGCCGACAGCGCCGGACCGGGGCCCATGAAGGACTCGGGCGTTGAGTTGGTCGTCGGGGATATCCGCACCGCCGATCTGACCCTTCGCAGTGTCGAAGGCGCCGATATCATCGTCCATCTGGCCGCCAATACCGGTGTGGAGCCTTCTGTAAACGACCCGCGCCTCGATTGCGAAACCAACGTGATCGGGGTGCTGAATATGCTGGAGGCCGCGCGAATGCAGGGCGTTGGCCGCTTCGTTTTCGCCTCCTCCGGCGCGCCGCTGGGCGAGGTCGTCCCACCGATCCACGAAGAAATGGCACCGCATCCCGTCTCGCCTTATGGGGCCAGCAAACTGGCGGGTGAGGGCTATTGCTCGGCCTATAAACGCACCTTCGGGGTCGATACCGTCGCCCTGCGTTTCGGCAATGTCTACGGGCAAGGCTCAATTCACAAATCCAGTGTTGTCGCCAAGTTCATCAAGCTGGCGCTCGATGGCAAAGATTGGGAGATCTATGGTTCTGGTCGGCAGACCCGTGATTTCATCTATCTGGATGACCTGTTGCACGCGTTGCGCTTGTCTGCCACGATCAATAATGTCGGTGGAGAAGCATTCCAGATCGCTACGGCACGCGAGACGACAGTTCTGGAAATGGCTGAAATGCTGTCCGAAGCCCTCGTGGAGGCCGGTATTGCACGCCCAACGATCCACCATGCTGAGCAACGCCAAGGTGATGTGATGCGAAATTACTCCGATACCTCCAAAGCAGATGCCCGTCTGGGGTGGGCAGCCGAGACAGCCTTGCCCGAAGGGTTGCGCCGCACGGTCGCTTTTTTTACACAACGGGCAGACCAATCGACAATCTCAGATATTCAGTAAAGAAATAATCCCCGTCATGTTGAACAAAAAAAGGGATATTTATCTCATAATCATTCTAACCCTTACGTTTGCTGTACAAATGCTCAGCCTTATGGGTGATTTTTTTAAATATTTCTATTTGCTGATAATGGCTTTGACATGTTTGGGTTTTATGGTTTTTGCGTTAGAATTTAAATCAAGGTCACTACTCCCAACTTTTTTTCTTCTAAGCTTTCTACCTTCCGTATTTGTAGCCAAAATAAGTCCAAGCTGGGCAGTTGATCAGTTTGTAAGCCTTTCCTTTCGAATATTTCCCGCATCAATGGCCTACTTTGTAAAAAGCACTCCTTACTATATAATTGGTATATCGAAGTTCTTGATAATTATGTTTGGAATATTTTATATTTTCTGGTTTTTGGGATTTTTCGAGAATACTTTTGCGGATGTTAATTTTGAAAACAACGGCGCTGCACTAATTTTAATGTGTACACCCTTTATATTAATCAGTAAATCATTTTTCGTTTCTTTATTTTCTTATTTTATAATAACATTGATAATTTTTTCTGATTCAAAAATGGGAGGATTGATTTCTCTTATTCAAATAACATTCATTATATTATATACTAAAATAAATTTTTCACCAAAAAGTGGATTGATAACATTCTATAGCATATTATTAGCTGTGATGCTTTTGGTGTTTCTCATTAACTTTAGTATATTTTTTCCACAAAGCATGGCAGAAGCTACAGGCCACGAAAAAGGTGCTGGACGCACAATTCAGAATTATATTGGCCTTGTTCTTCTTTACAATGACCCGTTCATTGGAATTGGCATGGGTCAATTGCAATTTTTAGTTGGTGATTTTTTCTACAAAGATTCAATGGCCCATGGCATGATTAATTATATATGGGTTCAATCTGGACTTATCCCCTTTCTGTTTTTTTTGTACGTATCTTTTATCTCCATAAGCAGGCCAATAAGAATTTTCTTTGAACACAGAGACCCATTCCTTCTTGCACTGGCGGTATGTAATGCCAGTAACTTTCTGTTTTTTATAACGCGACCTCAACAAGGCAATGGCCCTTACTTTATCTATATGTTTTTGGGTATTTCATGCATATATTGGGCGACAAAAACTGCACCAGCCCGAAGCGCATACGCCACCCTCACGGGTCGCAAGAAATCGCGCAAGCCTTATGGAGATAATGTACCACCCCTGTGGAACAGATCGCTTAAGGTGTCTGAATAATGCGAAAAACGGATAACCGTTCTCGGGCAGCCATCTGGACGGCTTCGGCAAAACGCCAGTTTATGTGGCGGTTTCTTTCGGGGAGATTGCCGCTTTATCTGGTTTCAGAATTCCCGAAATGTGGTGGATCGTGGATTAGCCAAATTCTGGCCGATTATCTGCATGTGCCCTTTCCGCGCAATGAGACGCCGCCCTTGCGCAGCTGCGTCATGCACGGCCATCACCTATACAGCCCGCATTATCGAAACGTGTTCTGCGTCATTCGGGACGGGCGAGACGTCATGGTCTCGGCCTATTTCCACTTTTTGGTGACAGGGGGAAAGCTGCCTGAACATATCGTTCAGAAATTCCGCGATGCGCAGAGTTTCACGGATTACGATGACAGCCGCAAGAATATGGCCACCTTCATTGATTACATGTTCACCGATTACGCCAATCGATTCAATCGATTCACCTGGGATGCATTCATCCTGTCGTATATGGGGCACGATCATGTGGCGATGCTGCGCTATGAAGATATGTTGCGCGATAGCGTGGGAACAATGGCGATTGCACTACAGCATGTCTTGGGGGAAGAACCTGACATGCAACGCCTTGAAGCTTCGGTGGAGAAGTTCACCTTTCAGCAGCAGACAGGCCGCAAACCCGGCGAGGAAGATCATGATTTTCTACGCAAGGGCATTGCCGGCGACTGGAAAAACCATTTCAATGCCGAAGCCTGCGAGCGGTTTGACCATTATGCCGGAAAGATGCTCATTCAGGTCGGCTATGAACCGAACCGTCAATGGATCGAGGAGCAGCGCACTCGCGCCGAGCGTTGGAGTGCCGTATGATGTTGCCCTGAACGCGGGTACAGCCGCCGGTCGATCAGAGCGTATGCCCTTCGCACAGACCGGTGGTCAGCTCCTGTTCCATCTTATCTGGCGACCCGCAGGGGCCGCCTCTACGAACGAACTTCCGTGATCGTCACGACCAACCTCGCCTTCGGCTAATGGCCCAGCGTCTTCAGCCCCTCTCGTTGATTGCTTTGCAATCACCTGCCGGGCAATGGATGCAAAGATGACCACAGCTCTTCTCGACCGGCTCACGCATCATTGCGAAATCCTCGAAACAGGCAACGAGAGCTGGCGCTTCAAAACACGCGCCTGCCCCGTAGCCGTCCGGGGTCCCTGCGGTTGACGATTTTCAGGATTTGTGGGTGATGGCTGGTTGGTCGTCAGCGATGTCTTCGTCGTCGCCGTCTGACTGCATGACGGTACGGATCAGGTGATCT
>Ga0209187_1004141_pt1 | contig 11345 bp, 9 predicted proteins | sample BantaG_FD_187430 | JGI IMG/M metagenome (GOLD analysis project Ga0209187, IMG submission 187430) | Marine algal microbial communities from Bantry Bay, Ireland - BantryBay_4 metaG (SPAdes) (version 2) | ecosystem: Host-associated > Algae > Red algae > Unclassified | place: Bantry Bay, Ireland... | reverse complement strand
TTTATTTAGCGACATGAAAATTAATTCTAAGATAAGAGTAGTGATGTAAATGTAATATTATGCATCAAACTACTGGACATGGGATTTTGGTATTGAGTATTGAGACAAATATCAGAGGGACTATAACAAATTGATATTTTCTAACTACATAAAAATCTCGATACTCATTTCTTTTAATCTCATGTCCAGTAGTTTAATCATGCATCTCTACTTTTCATAAAAAAGAAGAAGAGAATTGCAGCAAACCAAATTACAACAAAATAAAACCTTTTCAATAACAATACTTTTAGTTTTTATGATTATTTTTGAAATACTCTTCAAGTTTCCGAACAAATTTTTAATTAGGATGAAGAATTTTTATATATCAAATATAACTATGATGAAAAACCAGTATCTCCTATTCTTTCTATTCTTTCCGTTCTTTTTTTATGGACAAAATATTATTGCTGAAGATTCTCTTTCAATAATTTCGATGGAATCTCAAGTGATTGGAGTTGACTCAATTGATAATGCAAAGTCAAAAAAGAAAGAAAGCATTTTTGATTTTATTTCAAAAGATGAAATTTTCGAAATGACTTTGGAAGCTGATTTTGATTCTTTACTTTTTCACAAAAAAAGATCGGTTGTTTATATTCCTGGAAAAGTTTCATTCAAGAATGCTGAACTTGAAGAAATGAATTTTAAAGTAAAAATCAAACCTCGTGGAAAATATCGAAGAAAGGTTTGTGAATTTCCTCCTTTGCGTTTAAAATTCAAGAAAAAAGGTTTAAAAAAAATGGGTCTTTCTCGTAAGCATAATTCACTCAAATTGGTTTCCCATTGTCTTGATAATAAAAGAGAAGCAAAACAAAATATATTAAAAGAGTACTTAATTTATAAAATCTATAACCTTCATTCCGAATACAGTTTACGTGTTCAATTAATCAAAATCAATTATGTGCAATCAGGAAGTGGGAAAAAATTATTTGATCGAATGGGTATTCTTTTGGAAGATGATGATGAGTTAGCTCAACGAACCAATTCGGAAGTTGTGAAAAAAAAGTATTGTTCCGTAGATTCCATCGACAGCTATCATGGTACGATTCACGCAATGTTTCAATGTATGATTGGAAATGCGGATTGGAGTATGACTCACATGAGAAATGTAAAAGTATTGCGGCCTCAGCCCAATAGTTTGCTTTGTACTTTTCCATATGATTTTGATTTTTCAGGTTTTGTATCAGCAAGTTATGCCATCCCAAATCCAGACTACAAATTGTACAATACCAAGCAGCGAGTCTTTCTGGGAAAAATGTATTCAGAAGAAGAGATGAAAAAAGTGGCAAAGCATTTTTTGAGTCAAAAAGAAGCAACTATTCAACTGTGCAACGATTTTGACTTGTTAAGCAAACGATGCAAAAAAGATGTCATTAAATACTTAAAATCTTTTTATAAAATTTTAGAAGATGAAGAAAAGATGGCAATGGAATTGAACAAACTTTGTCCTAAAAAATGATAAATTTGCCTTTTCAAAAATAAAGGTAAATGTTACTAAAATCCATCGCATATTTTATTTCTGTCATTTTCCATCCTTTGCTGATGGTCACTTATATGCTGCTCATTTTACTTTCGGTAGATCCACATTTATTCGGGACGAATAGTGTGAAAGGTGGAATGCGAAATATTTTGATGGTTTTCTTTTCTACTTTTTTTATTCCAATCATTTCAGTTTTAATGATGAAAGCATTAAAACTAATTCCTTCTCTTGAATTAAAAAATGCGCAAGATCGTATCGGCCCATTTATCGTTACGGGAGTTTTTTATATTTCCACTTACTATTTAATTTATCGAAGTCCAGAGATGCCTGTTGCCTTTAAGGCTTGTTTTTTGGGTGCGGTGATTGGATTATTTTTGGCATTTTTTATCACGCTTTTTTCCAAAATTAGTTTACATGCGGTTGGCATGGGTGGACTTTTAGGAATGATATTGATTACAATTCAACGATCAGAATTATTTCCTTTTGTGTGCAATGCAGGATTTCTTGGAATGTTTGAAGTAAGCCTTTTTGGATTGTTATCGACTACCATTTTGATCTGTGGAATTGTCGGAACATCTCGATTAGTTTTGGATGCACATGAACCGAAAGATTTGTACGGAGGATATTTGGTTGGATTGGCGACTCAATTTATTGCACTTAGTTTTTTTAGTTAAAATAAAAATCGGTGGACGACCACTCAGATGACCGAAAAAATAATAAACCTATTTTTTAAAATCATATAATTTTTAACATGAGTGAATTACAAAATACTATTGAGCAAGCGTGGGACGACAGAAATCTTCTCCACGAAAATCCAACCAAAGAAGCTATTCGAGAAGTCATCGAACAATTGGACAAAGGCAAACTTCGAGTAGCTGAACCAACTGCTGATGGAGATTGGAAAGTAAATGATTGGGTAAAAAAAGCAGTTGTGATGTATTTCCCCATTCAAAAAATGGAAACATTGGAAGTGGGCATGTTTGAATTTCATGATAAGATTCCGTTGAAAAAAGGATACAAAGAATTAGGTGTTCGAGTGGTGCCTCATGCGATTGCACGGCATGGTGCATTCCTTGCACCAGGTGTAATTATGATGCCGAGTTATGTCAATATTGGAGCGCATGTCGGAAGTGGAACAATGGTCGATACTTGGGCAACCGTTGGTTCATGTGGTCAAATTGGAGAGAATGTTCACTTGAGTGGAGGTGTTGGAATTGGCGGCGTATTGGAACCATTGCAGGCAACTCCGACGATCATCGAAGACAACTGTTTTATCGGTTCTCGAAGTATTATTGTCGAAGGAGTTCGAGTTGGAAAAGAAGCGGTGCTTGGTGCAAATGTTGTCTTGACAAAATCAACTCACATCATCGATGTGACTGGTGATGAACCTGTGACGCATCGTGGAATCGTTCCGCCAAGATCAGTTGTGATTCCAGGAACTTATACCAAAAAATTTCCAGCGGGAGATTATCAAGTGGCTTGCGCTTTGATCATTGGTCAGAGAAAAGAAAGTACAGATAAAAAGACTTCGCTGAATGATGCATTGAGAGATCATAGTGTAGCGGTTTAGTCAAGTTATTCACAAGGTGACTTCGAGTTACCTTGTGAATCTTCATTCAATTTCAAATCAAAATACTTCCTACAAAACTCACTCCTTCTAATTTCGCATTTCTAAAATTTACACCTCGCAAATCACAGTTCTCAAAATCTGCATTTCTTAAATCTGCATTTTCAAAATTCGCATTTCGAAGATCACTTCTAGAAAAATCAACACTTGTAAATATACTGTTATGAAAATCTGTACCTTGCAAAAAAGCATCGGTAAAAATGCTTTTTTCAAAAACAGCATTAGAAAAATTTACACCTTCGGCAAATACAGAACAGCAGTTGGCAAAAGGAAGTTCTATTTTTTGAAAAGAGATATTAGTCAAATTTTTCCTTTCAAAAATCGCTTGCTCGCCTTCGGTCGTTTTTTCATTTTGATAAAATGCGGTGATAATTCCTCTGATTTCCAAAACTTGCCAAGTGCCGCCAACTCCGCCTGACATCAAAAATTGATGATGCTTTTCGATTATTTCTTCTAGTCCTGTTTTCGAAATTTTATCGCCATTTTTTGCCATTTGTCGGAGTCCAACATGATTGATTTTATTTTGGAGAAAACGGACTTGATCGCAAAGCGGGAATTTATCTTTAAGTGCAGCTTGGTCGAGCTGTAACATTTTTTTATCTGTCCAAAAAGAATTGGGAGTGGAAATGTGAGTTAAATTTTTTTTCAAAAAAAACTCATCAGTTTGTTTGTAAAAAAAACTGCGCCGAGAAACTAATCCTTTTCCAGCCAACAAAAATTCTAAATAAGATTCAAAATCTGTTGTCAAAAAATCATCAGAAAAATGATTGTCTTCACTCAAAGTCAGATGAAATTCTTCCAATGTAAATATCATGTTATAAAATTGAGAGAAAGCATCGATGACATTTTTCTCCAAAGCCATCTCCAAAGGCAAGAGCATAATTCCCCCATCATTGAATTTTATATTTTTTTCAAAAAAATCCCAAGATAAAGTTTCAGTAGAAGATGGATATTTTTCTTTTGAAAAGTGTTCATTGTTTTTTAAAATCCAATTGAGTTGAAGTCCATTTGTTTCTCGATAAAATACTCGAACATTGTTTGGAAATATAATGTTATATCTTTTTTCTAAAAAATAAAATTGCTCATCATCGACTGGTGGAAAGGAATGAAAAGACAATAATTCCACTTGAGAATGTTGTCGTAATTCATCTGCCATTTTTGAAAATCGAGAAAGCCAGTTCATTGTTTTAAAAAATTAAATTTTATAAAAACTAAAAATACATTTCCTTTGATGAATTTCGAAAAATTGTTTTCGAAATAATTTATTCAATTCTTGTTGTGCAAAATTTGGAAATGTATGGTATAACTCCGTAGTTAATTTTTTCGCAAAAATTATGAATCACATAAAGGGCAACTCTTAAAAAACATTCTCCTTACTTTTACACCTTTACAATAACCGATCGCATCTAGTTTTAAAAAAAACTCAATATGAATTTTAAATATTTCCTTTTGCTCATTCCTTTCCTTTTCAGTTGCAAAGCTAAAAAAATTGCAGACGCTACGGAATACGAATTTTCCATCGAAGAACGAATGTTAGATTCCCTCGTCGTCACCGCACCTCGAATTATCACAGATGACAAAGATTATAAATTACCAAAATACAATGAAAGTTATCCTCGGACGCACGACTTAATTCACACCAAATTGGAATTGAAATTTGATTGGAAAAATGAGCAAGTGATTGGAAAAGCCACCTTGACATTAGAACCACTTTTTTATTCAAGCAGTACTTTGACTTTGGATGCGAAAGGATTTGTTTTTAAAAAAATAACTTACGAAGGGGCAAGTGAAAATTTAAAATATGAGTACGATGGCGAGTTAGTCAAAATTGATTTGGGAAAAGAATTTAAAGCAAAAGAGCAATACAAAATTTTTATAGATTATGTCGCAAGTCCTGCTGCGACGGGAGGAAGCAAAGCAATTACTTCCAATCAAGGTTTGTTTTTTATCAATCCTCGAAAGGAAGATTCCGACAAGCCTCAGCAGATTTGGACGCAAGGAGAAACGGAATGGAACTCCCGTTGGTTCCCATCGATTGACAAACCAAATGAGCGATGTACACAAGAAATGTATTTGACGGTAGAGGATAAGTTTAAAACTTTGTCGAATGGTTTGCTGACTTCTTCCTTGAAAAATAATGATGGAACTCGAACTGATTATTGGAAAATGAATCAGCCACATGCGCCTTATTTATTTATGGTTGCGGTCGGAGAATTTGCTGTGGTCAAAGATACTTGGCGAGGAAAGCCGATTGAATATTGGGTAGAACCAAAATTTAAAAAAGATGCCCGAGCGATTTTTTCAAATACAATTCCAATGCTAGATTTTTTCTCCGAAAAATTAGGCGTGGAATATCCTTGGGATAAATATTCGCAAATCGTGGTGCGAGATTATGTTTCGGGGGCGATGGAAAATACGACGGCAGTCATTTTTGGAGACTTCGTGCAGAAGAAAGAACAGGAATTAATTGATGCGACCAATGAGTTGATTGTGGCGCATGAAATGTTTCATCATTGGTTTGGTGACTTGGTGACTTGCGAGAGTTGGGCGAACTTGACGATGAATGAAGGCTTCGCTAACTACAGCGAATATCTTTGGTTCGAACATCAATATGGTGTGGACGAAGCGGACTTGCATCGACGTGGGGAACTGAACGGGTATCTTAATTCGACAATGCGAGGAGTGCATGACTTGATTAATTTTGGGTACAATGACAAGGAAGATATGTTTGATGCACATAGTTATAATAAAGGTGGATTGGTTTTGCATATGCTGCGAAATTATATTGGAGATGATGCTTTTTTCGCTTCACTAAATCATTACTTGACCAAGAATGCGTACAGTTCGGTGGAGGCACATAACTTGAGATTATCGGTGGAAGCGGTGACTGGAAAAGATTGGAATTGGTTTTTTAATCAATGGTATTTTGAGGCGGGACATCCGATTTTGAAAGTGACTTATGATTATGATGAGGCTTCGAAAAAAGCAACGGCAACGATTGAACAAACTCAAAATGTGGATATGAGTATTCCGATTTTTAAGTTGCCGATGAAGGTGGATGTTTATTTTGGAAGTGGAAAAATGACTCGTCATAACATTACTCTTACAAAAAGAATTCAGGTGTTTGAATTTGATGCGGAGACGAAACCGAAGCTAATTGATTTTGATTCAGAAAGGATTTTATTGGCAGATGTAAAAGATACGCATACGGAGGAGGAATTTGTTTTTCAGTATTTGAATACTAAAAAATTCATGGCAAGATTCGAAGCAATTGTTGCTTTACAGGATTTGGAAAATACTGCTACGGCGAAAGTTTTCAAGGCAGCATTGGATGATAATTCTTGGGTGATTAGAATGCGAGCTTTGGAAAAAATTGATAGTGCAAATGATATTTCCCTAAAAAATAAAGTGGCAGATATAGCTAAAAATGATGCTCATTCCAATGTTCGAGCTGCTGCGATTGAAGCACTTGCTGGAACTGGTGACCAATCATTTATTCCAAAAATAAAGGATGCCATTCAAAATGAAAAAGCAATGCGTGTCAAAACTTCGGCGATGCGAACCTTGTATCTTTTGGACGCTGCCGAAGGTGTGGCTCTTGCAGACCAAATGAAAAATGATGCGAATCAAGAAATTATAATTACTGTTGGAGAAATTTATGCTGCAAGTGGCGATTTGAAATACCTGTCTTATTTTGAAAAAAAATGGATGGAGATGGACGACTTCGAATTGATTTCTTTTTTCGATAGTTACCGAGCTTTGGTTCAGTTAACGGAGGAGAAAAAATACGAATCCATTATTTTGAATTTGAAAAAAATAGGATTGGACTCGAATGATTCAAAATGGAGAAGATTTTCTGCGACAAAAACCTTAAATGATTTGCGAGAGGAATATCGAATTGCTTTGAGTGAGAAAAATGCAGATGGAAAGCGGAAAGTTTTTTTAAATAAAAGAATTAAAAAATTGACGGAGATGATTGATGAAGTGAAATCTAAGACTGAAAATAAATGGTTATTAGAAACTTATGAATATTATCGCTATTGAATTTTTCACACAAAAGCCCTGTTAGCGCTTCAAACGCTAACAGGGCTAAATCTCTTATGTTTTAAAAAAATCATTCATCCAACAAGTCATACCGTTTGGCATAAATCGAAATGGCCTTTGCCAATTTATCCATTCGAGTCGTTTCCAAAATCACTTTTTCTTTAAATAAAAAATCAAAGAAACTAGTTTTTCCATCATGCCCATTTCGCATTGCAGTCATAAATCCTGCGTGGTTATTTTCAATTCGACCTGCTCGAATTAAGCGGTAAGTATGTTTGAAAATATCATATTCAACAATCAATAACAAACTATGAAACCGCCGATGATAGCAAGAAATAAATAATGGATTGTGCAAAAAGTCTTTGTACTCATGCCCAAACAAAACTCGCTCGTAAAGTGGATAGAGAAAGAGGTTGGTGCGAATATCTTTTTTATTCAAATAATCTTGCAGCTCGTCCAGTTTTGTTTTTAAAAGATTACTCGACAATTGGTCATTATCTAATTCCGAATATGGAAACCATTGATTTCTGTCAGGATCAAAATAATCTGTATCGCCAATTCGTAATTTATAATCAAACTTAAGATAATTTGGCACCACGTAACCTGGATAATAATATTCAGCTCCTGACCTTTTTCCAAAATCAATTTCCAAAAGCATCGTATAAAATCCTAAACTAAACTTTGAATAATCAGGATGAAATAATCCCATGATGCTCGCAATACTATTATTTCCTAAGTCAAAAAAACTCGCCGCCGCCAAAGTATCGCCATCGTAAATGCAAGTTTCCCAAGTATCATAAATATTATAATCCGCATCGCCAAAAAGTGATTTTCGCAAATTGGAAGAAACAAAACCACCAAACCGCTGCCGATGAATTAAGTACAAATCATTTTTCTCTTTATCAAAAATTGCTCTTCGTATGACAATCCTAAACCGTTTATTATTTCGATTAAAAATCTTTCGAACACTTTTTCGAAAAGTATAATCTCTTAGATCAAGTCGAGTCCAAACTGCGGTATATAATTTTCCATCAAAGCATAAAAACCGACAAGTGAAAATCATTTGCCCCATGCGAAACCATCCTCTAGCGAGATACTCGTCGAGTTTTTTATGTGGCAAAAATTCGGGATAATGGATTTCGGTAAACATTTTTTTGATGGATTTTTACTGTTTTCGCTTCGCTACTGTTAAACTGTTTTCCCCGAGCTATCTGAAAAAACAGTTTAACAGTAGCGAAGCAAAAACAATTTAGGAACGCTTAAAAAATAACTTGTAACAGTTTGGCGATTATGTTGAGTCAAATCAAGGCATGAAAACAGGCGTTTATCTAGATAAATAACTGTTTTCATAACGCAGAGTTGGCTCAACAGAAGAAGTCAAAGTGTTATAAGTTATTCTTTAAACGTTCCTTAATAGTAAATTTTACTTCCACTTAATTCCACAACCTGCACTTGGTCGCTGAACTGGATTCACAGGACGACTCACCAACACCGCATCCAGCGCTGCACGCAAATCTTCACCCGTAACCGGCACATCATTCCCAGGACGTGAACCATCCATTTGTCCTCGATAAACTAAATTTGCCGCTCCATCAAAAACATAAAAATCAGGTGTGCAAGCTGCATCGTATGCCTTCGCTACTTCTTGTGTTTCATCGTAGAGATATGGAAATGTATAACCACTTTCTTTCGCAAACTCCGTCATTTTTTCAGGAGAATCTTGTGGATATTTTTCTACATTATTACTGCTGATGACTACGAAGGCAATTCCTGCTTCTTGATATTCTTTGGCAAGTTTGACGATTCCTTCATTTACATGAAGGACAAAAGGACAATGATTGCAAGAGAAAATTACGACTGTTCCAGCATCCGATTTGATGTTATCGAAACTCATCATTTTTCCACTCACAGTATCTGGTAAATTAAACTCGGGAGCTTTTGTTCCCAAGGCAAGCATAGTTGATTCGGTAAGAGCCATAATATTTTTTATTTTAAAAAATTAATTATCTAATAATCGTCGATGGTAATTGATCTGTCCTAAATGATAAGTTAAGTGTGTCGTCAGATGAATTAAAAAATACCCAGTCGAAGTTTTTTTGGAAAAAACTAACATCGAATATTCTTTTTTTAAATCTTCTTCAGTCAATTTATTTAAAGCAAGATCAATCATCAAAATCGTTTCTTCTACTTTTTTTATCAACTCAGTTCTTGGAACATTTTTTTGAGAAAATTCTAAATCACGTTGTCGAATGTAACCCGTCTTTCCAATTTCTGCACCAATATAACAATTAAGATTTCCAATCAAATGTAAACAAAGATTCCCCGCACAATTAGCAATTTCTTTTTCGGTGAGCCAAAGGTTTGTTTCATTTTGATACAAATTAATTTCCTCCTTTAATTTGTTGAGATCTCTTTTGAAAAGGATTTTTAAAGTCTCAATAAGCATGTCAATATTTTACAAACATTCTTGATTAATTCCTAGAATATATTTCTCCACCACACCAATTTCTTTCGCCACTTCCGCACCTTCAAATCCTTTGACCAATTCATCTTTCATTCTCAATTTCATCTGATCAATATATTTCTTGGACAAAGGCAAATATGACCAATGCCATTTTTCTTCATTGTATCCATGCGGACGTTCACTTCCTTTTTTGGTGTAAGGTTGATAAAAACCGAATTTGTGTGCATTGTTTTTTAGCCAATCATATTCTTTTTTCCCTTGTCCTTGTTCAAAGTATTTGTTAGTAAAATTGTTCAGATCAATGTCCGTTCCCCAATGATGTCTCGAAGTGCTTGGCATCGAACTAAATTCCAAAATCTTCAGCGCTCGATCTTTTGGATTTGGAAAATCTTTGATAATATTTTTTACACCAGTTGTTTTTCTTTTTCCATTCCACTTTGCTTCCCATATATTTTTTTGGGAAAAAAAGTTTCTCGTAGCTGATTTTATAACAAAAGAAATCCCATCCTGTTTGGCTGCGGAGTGCATTTTCTTAAAAGATTCGTAAGTTTCTTTTTGAATAAACATACCTTCTCGGTTAGCATACTTTGTTTCTATTTTTAGAAAATCAGGATGTTTTGCAGATTCAAATTTTCCCATCAAAAAATCAAGTGTGATTGATGTGTCGATAGAAATATTATTGGAAGGAGTTTTTTCAGGAACAGGCATTTTTATTTCGGCATTGGAAATGATGGCAGATTGAGATTCAGAAGTCGAATCATTGCAAGCAAAAAATAAAAAGAGAGAAAGTATCGCTGTGGAAAGTTTCATGTAAATGTGTTGTTATAATTTTGCCGCAGATGGCACAGATTATTATGATTTGCATAATTATTCCTAGAGTATTGTCAAATCATATAAGATCATAATAATCTATGCCATCTGCGGCAAAAAAAAATTAATACTCAAAAGTCATCGTCTCATACGGATAATCAAAAAGATATTTTTCCTTAATTAATTTCGCCACTTTTGCAGGAACCATTTTTTCCCAAGCTTCATCATTTGCCTGAATCAATTCCAAAACTTGCTTCGAAAAAATATGTAGATTATTAGTATCGAAATTTTCAATATCTACTACTTTTTTATCAACCAATAAGTGCATGTACAAATATTTAATCGCCTCAGGCACCGGTAAATTTTGACAAGTCATTAATTCCTCGCTTCCTTCCTGCATCGAAGGATAAACATACATCTTCATTTTTTTGGTAAATAATTCCCCAAACTCCATCAACAAACTTTTCTTTTTATCGTCAAAATATTTTTCGTTGATGATTTCTAACAATTCTTTTACGCCGATGACCAAGCCTACTTTTTGCACTTTAAAATCTTCGAGATAACTCACCAACCGATGATGTTGTTCACAATTCGAAACCACCACCGTCTGCCCCATCGCACACAAAACATCCGCTCGATCCATAAAATCTTTTTCATCCAAAGCAGTCATGCCTTCGCTACCACATAAATTATCCATTGTAATTTCAGTCAATAAAAATGCTTTTCGAGCATCCACTTCTTCCTCATTTCTAAACTGTTCAAAACTTTTGTTAATCATATCTTGATTCACCAAAGTCGCAGGTCGAAAACTTCCACGAACTACCAAAACATGTTTTTTATATAAAAATTCTGACCCATGAATATTTTGTCCATCAGGCCCAAAC
>Ga0209187_1004140_pt1 | contig 11350 bp, 8 predicted proteins | sample BantaG_FD_187430 | JGI IMG/M metagenome (GOLD analysis project Ga0209187, IMG submission 187430) | Marine algal microbial communities from Bantry Bay, Ireland - BantryBay_4 metaG (SPAdes) (version 2) | ecosystem: Host-associated > Algae > Red algae > Unclassified | place: Bantry Bay, Ireland... | reverse complement strand
AAATAAAAAAAGGAGCATCCAACTTAATGAATGCTCCTTTATTTCCGTTAACAGTTAATCACTAACCATTAAAAAACCTATTCTTTATCAAATCGGAGTTCTTGAATAAGTGATTGACTTCCTGATAATTTCATATAAACATATACTCTAAAAGTACCGCTTTCTGCATTCAAGTTTCCGATAAAATATCTGGAATCTTCCCCTTTAGAAGTACCTTGATGGATTAGGCTAAAAGATTTGGGTGGATTCTTTGAAAAGAATTTTTTCACCACATCCTTTGCTTCTGATTTATTGTAAAAATCATCATCAACTTCTACATTATCATCGAAGAAAGTAGAAAGTGATTCTACATCACCTCTATTCAATGCCTTTGAAATACTATCCATATTTTGGCTAGTAACAGCTAAACAAGGAATAATTAATAATAACAACATTAGATGTTTCATGGATTTACTTTTTAATTTATAAGTTTCCAACTTTATGCCAGAAACAAATTTCTTTATAAGGTAAAAGTACCTTTTATCAAATGATCTGTCAAGTGTTTGGAAAAAATAGCACTCAAAATGACATTTTTTCTAGGTAAAATAAATTTTAAAATATGTATTAAGTGCTGATTATCAATAAGTTAAGAAGTTAATTGTGAACTTTGCTATTAAAATACATAGTTATGTTAACGTTTTTTTGATTCCTTAAAGTATGTTAAAAAATACGCTAACACTTCCAAAAATGACTTATTCATCTGTATTATTTTTAACGTAGGATATGAATAAAGTTACTTGGTTTTATTAAAAAATCTCTTCAAATACGCGCTAAGATTAAATCATTATTTGATCGTTATTTAACTTTATTCTATTCGAACGAATTGGTAATCAACCTTCCTTTTTCCCCCTTCAATTCTAGCTCGGACAGTATTGTGATCAAATTTGGTATAGCTTATTTTTTTTGGAAAATCATTTTCCTTATTTTCAAAAATAAAATATTTCTCAGAATCTGAAATCATTTTAAAAGGGACTTCGTGGTTGCCCTTTGGTGTTTTGACGGTTGGGATATAAAGAATTTCATTGCCTCGAATCACCAAATCAATCGTCTCTTGCACAGCAGTATCACCTTCGCCATAGATGCGAAAATTTCTTCCAAAATAATATTGGTCATTGATTTTAATCCAAGTTTCAAAATCGTTTCCATCATTGATTTTCCAATGACCAAGCATCCAATCTAATTTCGTTAGATCTTTCGGAGGCGGAGGAGTACGCTTGCAGTTAGTCAAAATGAAACTAAATAAAAAAAACGCCAAGATGACGCAAAACCATCTTGACGTGTGTATATTGTTATATTTTTTTTGCATTATTTTCTTTTCTGAATTTTATAAATTTTCATAAATGAAATCCGTCATTTTATTATAAAGGTGTAACCGAGTTGTTCCACCAAAAATACCATGATTTCTATTTGGGTAAAAATAAGTATCAAATTGTTTGTTGGAACGAACCAATGCATTAACCATTTCTGCGGTGTTTTGGAAATGCACATTATCATCTGCCACACCATGCACTAACAAATATTTTCCTTTCATCAAATCGGTAAAGTTGACTGGTGAATTATCTTTGTAGCCACTTTCGTTTTCTTTTTGCGTACGCATATATCGTTCGGTATAAATCGTATCGTACCATTTCCAATTGGTTACGGGCGCAACTGCAATGGCAGATTTAAAAACGTCTGCCCCTTTGAAAAGGCAAAGCGAAGACATATAACCACCATAACTCCAACCAAAAATTCCAATGCGTTCTGCATCAACATAAGCTTGGTCACCCAAATATTTTGCAGCAGAAATTTGATCCATTGTTTCGTATTTCCCTAATTCAAGGTAAGTCATTTTTTTAAATTCCTGACCTCTTGCACCTGTTCCTCGATTATCTACACTCACCACGATGTAGCCATTTTGAACCAACATTTGATACCACCAATGATTAAATCCTCCCCACGAATCATTGACCGTTTGACTTCCTGGCCCACCATAGACATACATGAAAACAGGGTATTTTTTATTAGGGTCAAAATTGGCAGGTTTGAGCATCCAACCATTTAGTTTTTCGCCACCTTCAATTGGTACTTCGAAAAATTCAAAGTTGTTCCAACCATAATTTTGCTGAGTAGTTTTCATTGCAGCATTGTCTTCGATGACACGAATTTCTTTTCCTGAATTTTCATAAACGGTATAAGTGGCTGGCGAATTCAAAGTAGAATGTGTATTCACATAATAATCAAAATTACTGCTCCATTGTGTTCGATTCGTTCCCTTGGCAGGTGTAATTTTTTTCTTTTTCTTTCCTTTGTAACTCAACGAATACACTTGCCGTTCCATTGGAGATTCTTCCGCAGCTTGAAAGTAAATCGTTTTTCTTTTTTCATCTACACCATAAAAACTAGTGACATCAAAATTACCTTTAGTCAATTGTCGTTTTAATTTTCCATCCAACTCATACATATATATATGATTGAATCCATCTCTTTCGCTAGTCCAAATAAAACATTTTCCATCTTCCAAAAAAGTCATATCATCGGTGATATCGATATAATATTTATTTTTTTCTTTGAGCATCAAAGATGTTTTACCAGTCGTCGCATCAGCCAATAATAATTCTAATTCATTTTGATGACGATTCATTTTAAATACGCAAAGTTTGTTCGCATCAAGTGTCCATTTGATTCTTGGGAAATACATATCAGGTTCATTGCCTGTTTCCACTTTGGTAATCTTTTCAGTTTTTACATCAAAAATATGAACAGAAACAATGGCATTTTTTTCACCAACTTTTGGATATTTAAAGGTCTCATATTCTGGGTACAAATCTTTGTTGTACAAGGTCATCGTAAATTCTTTTACCTCAGATTCATCAAATCTTAAAAAGGCAATTTTGTTTCCGTCAGGCGACCATTCAAATGTTTTGGCAATGGCAAACTCTTCTTCGTAAACCCAATCTGCGGAGCCATTGATGATCTCATTAAATTTCCCATCGGAAGTAATTTGTGTGATTTTTCCGTTGGTCAAATTTTTATAATACATATTGTTTTCTCGAACGAAAGCGACTTTGGTTGCATCGTCAGAGAAAGAAGTGTAGCGTTGTTTCCCTTCTTTTTCGACAGTTGTAAGAGTATTGTTATTTTTATCCCAAACATAAAAGTTGGCTCGAGTACTTCTTCGATAAATAGATTCCGTTTCGGTCTTTATCAAAATTTTACTTTCATCTTTGCTGAAAGTGTAGTCATCCATCTTACCATTAAATTCTGAATTTTCACTTACGCTAGAAGCATCGAAAATGTCTTTGGTGAACTTCCCTGTGGTCAAATCATATTGTTTGATTTTATTTTCTTCCAATCGAGTATAATGTTTTCCATCGTTGAGAAAATTAAAACCAGGAACTGATCTTGGAACAAATTCATATTTTTCCCAAATATCTTCGACTGAAATTTTCGCATTATTTTGTTGTGCATTTAAATTAATGCTTACACTTACAAAAATAAAAGTCAGTAGGTATAATCTTTTTATCATGTTAGTTGATTTTTTTTTTTGAAAATTAAAAAAGTAGCTGTGTCGAATTTGGCTAACATATTCGACGACTACAAAGAAAACAAACTTTTGAAAAAGGGTTACTATGATTTTTGTTTTTAAAATTACATTTCCGGCGGGTAAATGGAGGATTTGGGTTTTTAGCTTATACTGGTCTATCATTTTTTCAAAAAAAATAAAAGATAGAGACGGGAACAATTAGGATTATGAAGTGAACTTACTGTTTCGCTTCGCTACTGTTTTATTGTTTTAAGTTCATGTTCACAATTATTCATAAGTTATTTTGAGGTTATTTTTTTATCAGATAAAATAAAAAAACGTAGATATAGCCTGTGTTACATCGAGGATTTTTTATGAAATATGATGAACAAAGAATCCAAAATAACTATGAATAATTGTGAACATGAACTTAACTATTGAAAAGAAACAGTAAAACAGTAGCAAAGCAAATCAATTTAGCAGTTGACTTTTACTCCTCAATCAATTTCCTCAAAGCATCCTGCACCGCTTTCCGATGCTCTTTTTTCTTCACCTCAATCGCAGGCGCAGCTCTTTCCGCACAATCAGCAATCGGACATCGCTCACAAGTTTTATTGACTTCTCGGATTCGAATCGTTGGATCATCCAAAAAATTAATTTTCTCTTTTACCTCATCATCAATCAAAATTCCAATCGTCACACTCGTATTCAAATGCGGTTTTGGATGCGACGGTCTTGACAATGTGAAAGACAAATATTCATCCTCCGTACCAAAATATTTCGACCGTTGCACTCCGACAAAAGTGTTGACATATTTTCCGACCTGCTGCATTTTATGCATATCGTCTAACAAAGAAATCGACAACCACCTGCGACAATAATGTTCCAACAATCCATTTCCATGCGGATGATGTTTGTGATTGAGATGTAATTCTTTATCAATTTCAAAACTATCTTTCTCCGTATCATGAATACATCGAAGGAAAAATAATTTTTGCAAACCAAAATACTGTGGCAACAAATTCGTCAATCGATGGTATAAAATCTCAGGCGATGCATTGTATTTTCGATTGATTTGAATCAAGGCTTCTGCATCCCATTTTTCTTTTTGGAAAAAAGAAGTGAGATCTTTCAAAAGTGCTTCTCTCGGAATAATCACCGCTGCCGCAAAATAAGACGCTTTAAATTGATTCAAGACCATGTCGAAAGAATCGATTTTTAAAAGAGAAGAAGTATATCCACGCTGTTTTATTTTTAAACGATTAAAACCTAATTCTTTGGCGAGTTGAAATAATTTTTCAGTAGAAGATAAGTTTTCATTGAGCAATAATTTTTTTCCTTTTGGAATAAAAACGGCTCGAATATCTTTTAGTTCAGGATAATCCGCCAAACCATTTTCAATAACTTGATACTTATATTTTTTTTGTAAAATAAACTTCAAAGTATCGGCAGTTGTTCCTCCGCTGATGGGTAATTTATCTTTCTTCAAAAAATCGTCCACCGCTTTCTCAATTTCTTCAAAATAATTATAGCGCATTTCTTGATATGCTCGCATCGCACCTGTGAAAAAATGAGCATCCAACAAAGAATAACTTCTCGAAATTTCCACCAAAGTAGAAATAAATGCACCGACTCGAATTGGCGCATTGGCAATAATTTCCGTCACTTTTGACAACTCGATTCCAAACAAATCTAGCGGCAATTCATTTAGAAAGTTCGATTGTAACAATACTCCTACGGGAGCTAACTGTTTTGTCAACTCAGTTGAAGTCAATGACTCCACCTCCACTTCCAAGGCTTTTGCTAACAAATCTATTTTATCTGCCCGAGGATATTTTTTCCCTTTTTCAATCTCATTGAGGTAAGAAATTGATAATCCTGATTTTTCTGATAATTTTTCAAATGACAATTTTAGCCCTGTTCGTAATTGTTTTACTTTCAGTCCAAAAATGATTCTCTGATTTTGTGTCTTGGTACTCAAATATTTATTTTTTTACATTAAAAACTTCATGGGTAAAAATAGTAAATTTGCGGCAATTCTCATTTTGGGTAGATAGTAATGTGGTGGTCTGCTTCAGCTGACCGTAAAAAAAAGAGCGAAGCGATATTTTTCTTAAAAAACTGTAATTAAAAGTTTTGATTCTAAGTTCATGTTCACAATTATTCATAAGTTATTTTGAGCTTATTTTTTTATCAGATAAAATAAAAAAACGTAGATATAGCCTGTGTTACATCGAGGATTTTTTATGAAATATGATGAAAAAAGAATCCAAAATAACTACGAATAATTGTGAACATAAACTTAAATTCATTTAGAACTAGATGTTTTAATAATAAAAAAGTCGCTTTGCTCCTTTTTTCAGGTCAGCTGAAGCAGACCACCACGTTACCATCTGCTCAAAATATTCAATCACTTTTACTCAATATTTTTTTTTGCAATTACAAGAACTTTACAAGAAACGACAAAATGATTTTGCTACCAAAGCCGCAGAATTAAAGCAAAAATATATTCGCTTTTCGATTGTTCGATTAGTGATCTTTTTTATTGGAACAGCGATATTTGTTTTTTTGTGGTCCTATGGTTGGGTAGCAGCGCTTTTTTTATTTGTGTTTTTAGCTGCCTTTGCTCGATTTGTCTATTGGCATCAAGCGATTCAGCGAGATCAGATTCATCATGAAAATTTATCGAAAGTCAACCAAAATGAAGTTGATTACCTGAGTTATAATTTCAATCAATTTGATTCGGGTGAGCAATTTATGGATACGCAACATCCCAACTCAATTGACATGGATCTTTTTGGTGCTTATTCTTTTTTCCAATATTGCAATCGTAGCAATACTTCCATTGGGAAAAAATGTTTGGCGAATTGGTTAAGCTATCCTGCAAAAATGGAGGAGATTTCCCTTCGCCAAGAGTCTGTTCAAGAGTTGCAAGAACAATTAGATTGGCGACAAAATTTTCAAGCACTCGGTATGTCCACCGAAGATTCTGAAGACCATTTGCAAGCCTTAAAAAAATGGTTACAGATGTCTCCTTTCGTGAGTATTTCTTCTTGGTTAAAAATAGCAATGTACGTTGCTCCAATTTTAGGAATTGCTGGAGTCGTACTTTGGTTATTTTATATTCCTTGGCAATTGGCGATTTTATTTTACATACCTGCGGCGATTGTTTTAAAAGTAACTTTGGAAAAAGTCAACGCAACTCATGTGCAAACTGACAAAGCAGAAAAGATATTAGCTCACTACGCACGACTGATTCATCACATTGAAGCACAACAATTTTCTTCTAAAAAATTGGATAAATTACAAGCTGTATTTTTTGTAGGAAAAGAAAATGCCTCGACGAGTGTTAAAAAATTATCCCACATCATTCAACAATTAAATGTGCGAAATAATCCTTTTGCGATTCTCTTAAATATATTTACGCTGTGGGATTTGCATTGGGTCAATCGTTTGGAAAAATGGCAAGCGGTGCAAAAAGATCTTTTGCCAAAATGGTTTGATGCCTTGCAAGAGATCGAAGCTGTTTTAAGTTTTTCGACACTTTATTATAATAATCCGAAATGGGTTTTTCCAAAAGTAGAAAACAGAAATGAGTTAATTGCCAACCAAATGGGTCATCCGCTGATCGATGGAAAAGAAAGAGTTTGTAATGACTTGACTATGCCAACCGAAGCGCATATCAAATTAATTACAGGTTCAAATATGGCTGGAAAAAGTACCTTTTTGCGAACGGCAGGATTGAATATTATTTTGGCGATGAGTGGGAGTGTAGTTTGTGCCAAGGAATTTTCCTTGCCACCTTTGCAAGTTTATACGAGTATGCGAACCGTCGATGCATTGCACGAAAGTACCTCGTCGTTTTACGCAGAACTTAAGCGATTAAAAATAATTATCGAAGCAGTTGATGCAGAACAAAATATCTTTTTTATCCTAGATGAAATTCTAAAAGGAACAAATTCTAAAGATCGGCACACGGGGTCGAAAGCATTGATTCAGCAATTTATCAATAGTAAAGGATCGGGTTTAATTGCCACACATGATTTAGAATTAGGAAGTATGGAAGCAAATTCCGCAGGTGCGATTGAGAATCTTTGCATGGAAGTAGAAGTGCAAGATGGAAAATTGAAATTCGATTATACGATCAAAAAAGGAGTGAGTCAAAGTTTTAATGCGACGCTTTTGATGAAGCAGATGGGGATTCGGATTCAGTAGTACTAACGAAGCTCCTGCTTTGTGAACATTACAATTCACGAAGCAGGAGCTTCGTGAATACTTAATTTCCCGAAAAAGCTCCTTTCCTTTTCTTTTTATAAAAATTAACACCTGCGCCATAAACCCAACCCGCTTTACCTCGATGTTGAATCTTGAACCAAGGCTCATCTGCCATTTCGTAACCTAAATTAATTTGGTAAGTCGAGTCAGTAAATTCATTTAGGAAATCAACTTGCTCGAATAATTTCATTTGCGAAATTACGGTACTATCCAATGATGGGCCAGATCGCATTTTTAATCCATCAATAGTGACATATAATTTTGAATATCTAAGTTGTTGACTGACTCTTGGTTGATTGACCGACGGAGTATTGTTAGAAAGTTGCGGAGCTTCTCCACTTGGAAAAGTATTGTTAGGATCCGCTGCCAAAGCACTTAAAGAATCAATGGTAGGAGTTCCATTATCGGTCGAAGTAGTCTCTTCCACAGAGGCATCGTCCTGAAATGATTTTTTGGTGGCATCACATTTACTAATTGCCCAAGCCATAAAACTGGCGAAGAAAACTAAAATAATGAGTACTTCAACCTTTGGCAAAAAGCTTGTCTTTTTCTTTTTCTTAGTCATAATGTTTCACGTTCGTTTACAAAAATAAGGAATTCAAAAATTTATAGGATTATCGTTCTTAATTCTACTTTAAGATTCTAATCGTTATTGAGTTATTAGGTTATAAGAAAAAGTAAAAAATTTTCTAATTTGGTCTGACTTAAAAACACGGGATTTGTCAAAGAACCAAAATTTGAAAGCAAAAATTTATAACACAATAATCAAATAACTTAATAACTTTGAAAGTATTAGGTAAAGTGCATTAATAAATTTACATTCTTGAGTAGATTATTTTGTTTCTAGTTTTTGCTTTGAAAGCACGAGTTTATCTGGGTAAATGACTGATTTCAAAGTGAAAAATAGAAACAAAAGAAACAGTCAAGAATGATAAGTTTATTATTGAACTTTGCCTTAAAGTAGAACTAAAATAATATCGAAAAATAAATATTCGTAAGAGTCTTTTTTTTCAAAAAAAATAAAAGCTAAATTGCGTTGATTTTAAACATACTATAAAAATAACGATGAGCTACTTATTTTTTCCATCGTTAAGAAGCACAAGAATTAGGGACGAATATAAGGAATGCGAACTAAATAACTTACGATTTATGAGAGGATATTTTGTCCTCATTTTTCACTTTAAAAGTCTAAAAATATCAACATTTATGCAACTTCTAAAGCCAAAACTGAGAACAAAACCTCTCTCTCATGAATCGCAACTTATTTAATGCACTTTACCTAAGTCAAAATTTATTGATTAGTAAATTCCCCTTTTCGAGAAAACCAAGATAATGAATAACGATCTCCTATACAAAATTGCCATTACCAAAGTTCCAAAAGTTGGGGCAATTACCGTTAAAAATTTAGTGAGTTATTGTGGAGGAGCGAAAGCCGTTTTTGATGCCACTCAAAAAGAGTTGATGAAGATTCCTGGAATTGGAAGAACTCTAGCTGAAAATATTCGACATCATGATGTGCTGGAAGAGGCTGAAAAGGAACTTGAGTTTATTGATAAAAATAATGTTCAATGCCTTTTTTATACGGATGAAAAATTTCCTCAGCGACTTAAGCATTTCAATGATAGTCCAGCGATATTATATTTCAAAGGCAATGTCGAATTGAACCACCATCGCATCGTTTCTATTATTGGTACTCGAACCCCCACTCCTCAAGGAAAAATTATTTGTGAAGAAATAGTGGCAGAGTTGCAAAAATATAATGTTTTGATTATCAGCGGCTTAGCTTATGGTATAGATGTGACGGCTCATCGAAAATCCGTCTCATTGAATATACCTACGGTGGGAGTTTTGGGAAATGGATTGAGTATGATATATCCACCTGAGCATAGAAATATCTCTGAAAAGATGATGGAAAATGGAGGGATTCTAACTGAATTCACTCATCGACAAGGGCCAGACAGAGAACATTTTCCCATGAGAAATAGAATTGTAGCAGGAATGTGTGATGCGCTGATTGTAGTAGAAACGAAGGAAAAAGGAGGATCGATGATTACTGCCGAATTGGCGAATGGATATAATAAAGATGTATTTGCGATTCCAGGGCGTGCGCGAGATAAGAAATTTGGAGGAGGAAATCTTTTGATAAAAAATCATAAAGCGCAATTAATTGAAAGTGCTGAAGATGTGATTGGAATTATGCGTTGGGAACAATTTGAGAAAAATAGAAATATTCAAAAGCAGTTATTCGTTGAGTTATCGGAAAAGGAAAGAGTGGTGGTTGATATTTTGAGAAACGAAAATGAAGTGGCAATTGATAAGTTGAGTTATGTTGCAAAATTACAACCGAGTGAAGTTTCTTCGTTGCTACTTGAATTAGAATTTAAAGGTATGATTAAGACCCTTCCTGGAAAAAGATATATGTTAGTTAAATAGGAGCAATCAGGTTGGTCGCTGCGCTCTCGATCAGGAGTCAGGTGCTTTTTGTTTTTCCTTGCTTGCTATTTCCCCAACATGATATTGATTTTATTTCAACATAAAATAGTGGGAAAAATAAAAAGCAACTGACTGCTGACTCCTAATAAAAAAAATAATATGAGAAAATTTTTAGTAATATTTTCCTTGCTGTTCATTTTTGGATGTTATCCACAAAATGAAACTTCGGCTCCAATTCCAAAATTGGCGACGACTTCAGCTACACCCAATCCTGTTCGTCATGGAAAAGCGAAAAATGTCATTTTGATGATTGGCGATGGCATGGGAGTTTCGCAAATTACAGCAGGAATGATTAAAAATAATAACCGACTTAATTTGGAAAGGTTTCCAATTGTCGGTTTACATAAGCCACATTCGAGTAATAATTTAATTACAGATTCTGCGGCAGGAGCAACTGCATTTTCGGCTGGAGTGAAAACGTATAATGGAGCTATCGGAGTGGATCCCAAAAAGAAACCAGTCAAAACTATTTTGGAAGAATGCGAAGCAAAAGGAATGGCGACAGGAATGGTTTCGACTTCGACAATCGTTCATGCCACACCAGCAAGTTTTATTGCACATCAGCCAAGTCGAAAAATGTATGAGGAGATTGCTGCTGATTTTTTAAAAACAGAAATTGATCTTTTTATAGGAGGAGGGAAAAAATACTTTGATCGAAGAGAATCGGATGAACGTGATTTGTACAAAGAATTAGAAGCGAAAGATTATTATGTGAGCGATTATTTTAAAGAAGATATGAGTGCAATCAAATTTGATCCAAATAAAAATTTTGCTTATTTCACCGCTGATGATGATCCACTTCCCGTAGCAAGTGGTCGAGATTATTTGTATGGTGCGACGAAAGTTTCAACTGGGTTTTTGAAAGCGCATAGCAAAGGGAAAGGATATTTCTTAATGATTGAAGGTGCGCAAATTGATTGGGGAGGACATGCGAATGATGCTGATTATATTATTTCTGAGATGTTAGATTTTGATAAAAGTGTAGGAGCAGTTTTGGATTGGGCAGAGAAAGATGGAGAGACTTTGGTGATCGTAACT
>Ga0209187_1004139_pt1 | contig 11352 bp, 13 predicted proteins | sample BantaG_FD_187430 | JGI IMG/M metagenome (GOLD analysis project Ga0209187, IMG submission 187430) | Marine algal microbial communities from Bantry Bay, Ireland - BantryBay_4 metaG (SPAdes) (version 2) | ecosystem: Host-associated > Algae > Red algae > Unclassified | place: Bantry Bay, Ireland... | reverse complement strand
GAGTAAGCACGTTTTCTACTGGCCCATAATGCGTCAGATGAAGTCGCTTTACTCCCAGGTTTTTTATTAGTTCAATAGATGTTTTCCAATCTTCAATATTAATGTCCGGTGGAGGGCAGGGAGGCGTTACTATCCCACCTTTTATTCGCACTCCTGCCACGTCGCCGGTGATCAGTTCATCTTTGATTTGCCAGGCAATGTGGTGGCTGGCATGTCCGGGAGTAAACCAACCTTTGAAAGCTACGTCTCCAATTTGTAGTACTTCACCGTGCTTTACTGTCTTGAGTTTTTCTGCCGGGATCGATTTCATGTCGCCCCATAGACGATCCATTTCATCTTTATAAATCCTTCTGGCGGATTCCATAAGTCGGGACGGGTCAACCAAATGCGCATAGCCAAATGGATGTACATACACGGTGGCTCCGTATTCTGCAAACTGCCAGGCGGCGCCGGCATGGTCGAGGTGGATATGCGTCAGCAAAACGTGTTTGATGTCTTGTGGTTGGTAGCCGTGTTTGTTGAGTTCGCTTTTTAGTTGTGGGAAAGTGGAGTAGGGACCTGATTCTAATAGGACGGGGCCGACGTTTGTTTCTACTAAGAAGGCGGCTATGGTGTCGTTGTGGCCGAGGAATTTTAGGTCTAGTATTTTTATCATTTTGTGGAGGTGTTGTTCTTGTGGGATAGTTGGTTAAATTATGAAGTTGTTTAAAGTTATGTCCTGAAGTCGAGGATAAGGGCTTGATTTTCAGGGCAAAACTCATTTGCCCTCCCATCCGCAAGCGGGAAATTCCTTTCAGAATTCTAAATTCTGCCCGTTTTGAACGCTTCTTTTGAAATTACTTTTCGTTAGAAATTCCTTAAATAGCTAACTCAATTCAAAAAACCAGCCTCCATATCCACCGTCATATTATCAGCACTCATCAAACGCTGGTGCAAGCCAATGGTTTTAGGCAACTCGTAATTAAAGAAATATTGCATTGCGCAAACCTTACCCCTATAGAAATCATAATCGTGGTGTTTCTCTTCCTGGTTGACCACTTTTTGCGCAAGCACCCCCTGCTTTAGCCATTGCCATGAAATGGTCACCAGACTAAAATATTCCAAATACAAAGTCGCATCGGAAAGGAACACTTCTGGTTTTTCATTCATTGCGTTTTGCATTTGATGCATGGTGCATTGGTGCAATGCTTTTACACTTTCAATCATTTTATTGGCATAAAACTGTAAGCCGTCTACTTGTTGTGCATCCGCTATGGTACCATGTATTTCTTCCAGTAAGAGTCGCATCGACTTGCCATTATGTGCGGTCACTTTTCTACCCAGCAAATCCATTCCCTGAATTCCGGTGGTACCTTCATATATGGCATTCACCCGAATATCGCGGTAGTATTGTTCTACGGGGAAGTCGTTGCAATAGCCAGCGCCGCCCATGGTTTGCATGCTGGAGCTGACGGCCAAAGTTCCGTATTCAGAAGGGAAGGTTTTGGCGATAGGCGTTAATAATTCTAAGAGTTGACCCGCCTTTTCTTTTTCGTCACCGGTTGCCTGACGTTCAATGTCGGCCCATAAGCTGAGTTGCAATAATAAAGAAAGACTTCCTTCTACGACTGATTTTTGGAATAATAACATTCTTTTTACATCAGCATGTTTTATGATGGGAATTTGAGCGAGGTTGATGTCTTTATTGGAAGGTGGTCGACCTTGAGACCGTTCGTTGGCGTATTGCAAGGCGGCGTAGTAAGCGGCGGTGGCGGTGCCTGTAGCCATAAGACCGGTACCAATTCGCGCCTCGTTCATCATTTGGAACATGTAGGATAGGCCTCTATTGGGAGCCCCCACCAAATAGCCGTGGCAATTGTCCTGCTCGCCATACATGAGGTGCGCCGCTACGTAGCCTTTTTGTCCCATCTTTCCGAAAATTCCAGCAGTGTTCACATCATTTGGAACCAATTCCCCGTCCTCAATTCGTTTTTTCGGAACGACGAAAAGTGAAATAGTTTTGGTACCTAGAGCCTCCCCATCAATTCTGGCTAATAGCAAATGCACTACGTTGTCGACGGCGTTGTGGTCGCCACCGGAGATATAAATTTTCTGTCCTTTTATTTTGTAATGGCCCTCTGGAGTTGGCGTTGCTGAAGTTGTTAAATCAGCAAGGCTGCTACCCGCCTGAGGTTCGGTCATGGCCATAGTTCCCTGCCATTCACCGGCGTACATTTTAGGGACGAACGTTTTTTGCAATTCTTCTGAGCCAAATGCTCTGATCAGGTTGGCGGCGCCTTGTGTCAAAAATGCGTAGGGAGCTGCGTTGGCATTGGCAGCGTAGAAGGTGTACAATCCGGCGTTGAGTAAACTCAGTGGCATTTGTTGTCCTTCAAATTCGTAATCATCTGCCGCAGCAATCCAGCCTCCGGCAGCGAGTGAGCGCATCACCGTTTTTATTTGCGGGTGCACATAAACGGTTCCTTTTTCGTAGTAGGCTTTTTTGCGGTCCATTTCTTCATAAATGGGGAATAGCATGCGATCACCGATTTGGCGTGCCGCCTCTAGTGCCATTTGGTTAGCTTCGTCGTCGTATTCTTTGTGCCGTTCAAAACGATTTAGTTTTGAAAGTTTGAATAGTTCGTGGGTTAGGAATTTTAGGTTTCTGAAGCTGTAGTAGTTGTCTGCCATATGAGGTATTTTGAAAGTCCGAAGACCGAAGACGGAAATTTAGTCAAAATCAAAGGTGTATAATGTCTTAGATGTCACTTTTGTAAAATCTAAGGTGTTCTCAATCGTAAATAATTTTGAATAATGAATCGATAAATTTTGATTGGCGCCCATACGTAGGAAACGCGATTTAGAGCAAATTCAATATTCAATATTCATCGACTCAACGATTCAATATTTCTTTTTGACTTTACCGCGATAGCGGGAAATTTCGGTCTCCAGACTTCCCGTCTATTTTTGCTTAAATTTCAAAGAAATCGAATTAATACAATATCGTTGGCCAGTAGGAGGAGGACCATCATTAAAAATATGTCCGAGATGAGATCCACAATTGCTGCAAAGTAATTCAGTGCGACTCATGCCGAGCGATGGATCAGATTTCTTTTCGATATTGGCGTTTTCCAATTCCGTCCAGAAACTGGGCCAGCCGCAACCGGAGTGATATTTTTGCTCGGAAGCAAACAACTCAAAGTCACAAGCTCCGCAGTGATAGGTTCCTTCGTCTTCTGTATTGGTATATTTTCCAACGTGTGGTCGCTCAGTTCCTGCTTGTCGCAAAACGCGATAGGCTTCGGGACTTAGTTGTTTTTTCCATTCTTCTTCTGTTTTGGTGACTTTGTATGGCATACGGTGTTGAATTTGGAGACCGAAGTCTATTGGAGGACCGAAGCCCGAAGTTCTCTTCTTTCGCGGAATGCGGTCGAAGGAAACTTCGGACTTCGGTCTTCGGACTTCCGTCTTCGGACTTCCGTCTTATCATTAAATTTTACTCAGACGAAATATTCCTGCTATTAATTTATTCGTTTAAAAATCAAAAACTAAAGTATCAAAAACTAATCAAAAATGGGCTAACTAATCGGGGTAATTTTTTTAATTTCGCGGTCTCTTAAAAAATAAAAAAACGAAATATGCAAAATGTAACAGTAATCGGAGCAGGGACCATGGGAAATGGAATCGCCCACGTATTTGCCATGAAAGGATTTGCCGTAACCCTGGTCGACATCGCACAAGATGCGTTGGACAAAGGTATGGCCACCATCAACAAAAATCTGGACCGGATGGTCGCCAAGGAACGCTTAACGGAGATAGAAAAAATAGCTACTTTGGGTCGTATTAAAACAGAGACCAACCTAAGTGAGGCGGTGGCTGATGCGGATCTGGTGGTGGAAGCGGCGACGGAAAATATTGATTTGAAACTTAAGATTTTCAAGCAAATGGATGAGGCGGCTCCTGCTAAAGCGATTTTAGCATCCAACACTTCTTCCATTTCGATTACGAAAATAGCTGCTGTGACTTCCCGTCCGGAAAAAGTAATTGGTATGCACTTTATGAATCCGGTTCCGGTGATGAAACTGGTGGAGGTGATTAATGGATATGCGACGAGCGCTGAGGTGACGAATCAGATTATGGACTTGAGTCGCAAACTAGGAAAAGTGCCAACAGTGGCGAATGACTATCCTGGTTTTGTTGCCAATCGTATTCTCATTCCAATGATTAATGAAGCGATTTATACGTTGCACGAAGGTGTAGCAGGTGTGGAAGAAATTGATACGGTGATGAAATTGGGGATGGCGCATCCGATGGGGCCTTTGCAGTTGGCTGACTTTATTGGTTTGGATGTTTGTCTGGCGATATGTAATGTGCTTTATGATGGGTTTAAAAATCCGAAGTATGCGCCTTGTCCTTTGTTGGTGAATATGGTGATGGCAGGTAAGAAAGGGCGGAAGTCTGGTGAGGGGTTTTATAAGTATACGGCAGGTAGTAAGGAGTTGGTGGTGTCGGATAGTTTTGCTTGAGTTATGAATATCTGGCGGTTTTACATTTCAAACTTCGGACAACTCTTGCCATATACTTATCTGGTTTTTTTGGCTGGGCAAACTAAAGAAATGGCATTGTGTACTGGTAGTATTGCGCTGCCATTGCATCCTCCCATACAGGTTGCTAAATCAGCGGCAACGGTTGACCAACTTTCAGGCGGACGATGATTTTTTGCCAGAGCATATTCATTTAGGATTTAGAATTGGTGCAAATCATTTGGTTGAATACTTTCATCTTTTAAAAGGGCTTGGTGTTAATCATATTGGTGTAAATCTTCGGTTTAATTCTGATCCGATAGAGAAGACAGTGGAGCGTTTTACACGAAAGGTTTTGCCGCATTTTCATAAAAATATTACAGCATGAGTAAAACCATATTAATTACTGGAAGTACAGACGGAATTGGAAAATTGGCAGCTATCAAATTAGCTAAGGAAGGACATGAAATTTATCTGCACGGCAGGAATTCGGAGAAGTTATCAAAGGTAATTGCTGAAGTGAAATCCTTGTCAGGAAATGATGGAGTAAAAGGACTTGAGGCAGATTTTTCTGATTTGGATGCTTTAAATAAAATGGGAGAGCAAGTCAATAGTGAGCTTTCAAAACTAGACGTGCTGATTAACAATGCAGGTGTTTTTAAAAGTTCGTTGGAGCAAACGAAAGAAGGCTGGGATATCCGTTTTGTTGTGAATTACTTTGCCCCTTATTTATTGACGATTGCATTAATTCCTTTACTTAAAAAAGGAAAAGGTGCACGGGTCATCAATTTGAGTTCGGCAGCACAAGCATCTGTTTCGCTGGAAGCCTTAGCTGGGAATCAATCCATATCTGCACAAGCAGCTTATGCACAAAGTAAATTGGCGCTTACTATGTGGAGTTTCTTTTTGGCGAAAGCCGAACCAGATTTGTTAGTTACTGCTGTAAATCCAGGATCTTTATTAAACACCAATATGGTAAAGGAAGCCTACGGGCATTTTTGGTCTTCGGCAGATAAGGGAGGAAATGTTTTATACGAGCTGGCGGTATCAGATGAATACGAGGGAATTAGTGGTAAGTATTTTGATAATGATAAAGGCGAGAAAAAAGGTGTGTTTGGTGATGCGCATGCAGATGCATATGATGCGAATTTAATCAGCAGCCTGATGGCGCAAACAGAATTGATTTTGCGAAAATAGAATACTTAGGGATGTGGCCTAAATAACTGTCCGATTTGAGAGGTAAACATTTGAGCTATATTTCTCGAAAAAGCCTCGCCATAGCTCGCTATGCCTCCGTTTTTTCGATCATCTAGCTCAATATTTACGATCTCAAATCAGGCATTTATTTAACCCTTATCCCTTATCGATAGGAATAATTATAATCTGGCTAGTAATCGAAGTAGCAACCGCTACCTGGATCATTAAGAAAATCAAAAACATAATATGGATATCATCGACTTACAGAAAAAAACAAGTGCCGAAAAAGGCAACATCGAAATATTTTGGTTTGAGAATGAAAAGATTGGACTCAAAAAAAAGCTTTATCATAGAATAAATATTCCACTAAAACCATTTGATTCGGGCTTAGCATCTGATGCTAAACCGGTAAAAACGAAAATAGTAATGGACTGGCTGGATTTAAACCTTAAGGATCCAATGAATCTGGATGGACTCAACCTAAAATCTAATCAGGAAGACGATAGGGACATTTCGGTTTATATTGGTGGTGCACACAATCCTTGTGACATCCGACATATGAAGATTACAAAGCTGGACGACAATACCTATGATGTAAATTGTAGTTTGTTTGTTGAATTTGAATTTGAAAAGGTGGCTAAGAATGAGGGGTTTAAGTTTAAAACGCAGATAGAGTTGGATCGGAAGATAACGGGGTAGTGAAAGGTTGGAAGGAAAAAGGTTGGAAGTGGGAAGTGGGAAGTGGGAAGCGCCCACTAATGTAGGGCTACGTAGGAAGTTATTTCTAGCTCGTGTCGCTACGATAGCGGCCCCGCGTTGGAAGGCAGCTTCCCACTTCCCACTTCCAGCTTCCAACTTCCACTTCCAACTTCCCACTTCTAAAACAAAAGAAATCCCGAATCTACCACTAAGTAAATCCGGGATCACTTTCTTTTGACAATCGTAAGTAAGCTTTAGAAGCTAACTTTAAATTCAACACGTCTATTCATCGACTTGCCTTCCTTCGTCTCATTTGAAGCAACTGGTATCGTTTCACCGAATCCAGATGTGGTCATTCGATTTGTATCCACACCTTTAGATACGAGGTAGTTCTTAACAGATTCTGCACGTTCTTGTGATAACTTCATATTCATCGCATCATCGCCAGAACTGTCGGTATGTCCTTCAATGCTTAGTTGGTAAGCCGGGTTATCCTTCATCACGGTAACTACCTTGTTTAAAATAGTAAATGAAGAAGATTTAATAACTGACTTTGCACTTTCAAACTGTATTCCCGTGAGCGCTTCCTTAAATAACTGAATGGTAGTACTTGAAATTTCAGGACAACCATTATTGCTTCTTACTCCTTTAACCTCAGGACAAGAATCTTCATTATCAGATACACCGCCCATATCGCTGTCAGGGCAACCTTTAGTTGACTTTGATCCGGCAGTATTTGGGCATTTATCATCACGATCAGCTATACCGTCCATGTCGCTGTCAGGACAACCTTTAGTTGATTTTGGTCCAGCAGTATTTGGACATTTATCTTCGATGTCAATGATGCCATCCATATCTGTGTCAGGACATCCCATAGTTGACTTCAAACCAAAGGTATTTGGACATTTATCATCTTCATCCGCAATTCCATCTTTGTCCGCATCAGGTTTAGCACCTTTTCCAAAGCTGTAGCTAAAGCCGATAATGTGCATCATGTTACGATCGTTTTTGTCAGCCATTTCGCTGGCATTAGCATCAGCTCTCATCATGTCAGCATCATCTCCATTTGTAAAGTTGAAACTTGATTGCCAGAAAGCTGACCATTGACTGTTTAATCGAACTTTTGCGCCAAGACCTAAAGGAATCAACAGGTCAGTTCCTGCAGTAGATCGGTTGTCAACAGGATTGTATTTCATGAATCCAACACCAGCATAGGCGTAAGGTGCAATGATCGCATTTTCTTTTAGAATTTTGCCATTGTTGAATTTGAAAGCGAGGTTCAGATCCATGTGCAATCGGTTGGCCAGGAAAGATCCACCCTCATTGTTGTTGTATCCGATGCGGCCATAGGTTCCGTCCATGTTAAGGTCGAAATAGTTGTTTAAATAGCGGCCAATCTTTAAGCCAACATTTCCGTGATAAGCTTCATCAAGGTCGAATAGACCATTTCCAAGATCACCTTTGTAGGCGGTTTTACCGGTTGTCAAACCAATCGCCCAGGGGTGTACAAAAAAGCATGCTAAGCTTGAGTGGAATTTAGAATTGAATTCAGTTTTAGTGACCGTGTTTAATTTTTGTATTTAACTTATTTATATTTGAAATTGAGTGGGGTAGGATTCACTTTTCATTAGATTTATTGAGGTTTCTCAAAATATAAATGAGCTTGAGGGCTTCTTTTAGAGCGGACGTAACTTTATTTTGTTAGTTTTAGTTTGTTGTTGCTGGAAGTGGAGGATTATAAATCAAGCTCAGTTCCATATAGCTATAATATTGAAACGGTAAAGACAGTTTTGGGGAATGGAAGTAAAATTATGGTTCAGGACACCGTTCCTTTTTCAATTTGGTGCGCAGCTCATAATTTGAATAACTTTGAAGAAGCGATCTGGAAAGCTATTTCAATATTAGGAGATAGAGATACTATATGTGCAATCGTTGGTGGGATTACGATTATGTCGACTGATGAACGTAAAGTTCCTAAGGACTGGTTGAATTTGGTGGAGGATTTTGAGACTAGTGAATTTATATTTAGAAAAATATGAGGTGAAAAATATAACTAAAGTTTATTGAATTTATAAACTTTTTTCATTAAATTTATGTTATGAAACTATGGGGCACACAAAAGAAGGTGTATGAAGAAGGAATAATTGAATTAATTTCAGTTGAAGATTTTCAAATAATCCAGAAAAGTGATCAATTCAATTTTAATTGGACAAAAGAAAAAAGTTATTCCATTTATAAGATTAGAAAAAGAATTGAAGAGCAAATATTAGGACTCATTTCAATTAGAGATATTCCTGACGAATTAAGATTAGAAATCCATCTTCTCGAAATCTCAAAAGATAATATAGGGAAGAAAAAGAAAGTTGACCCACTGGCAGGTTGTCTAATAGCTTTTGCTTGCGACTTGGCATTTCAAAAGGACTATGACGGATTTGTTTCTCTAATATCTAAAACTGAAATCGAAAAACTTTATAAGGAAAAATACGGTTTTAGAAAACAAGGGAACCACCTTTATATACAGCTAGACAACTCTGAATCTTTAATCAGCAAATATTTAAAGTAATTATGAAGAATAATAAAAAAATATATAAAGACATTAAAAAGAAAGTCAGTAAAGTTGAATTAGCTGAAGGTTACTATGTGCCAAATGAAATGTCTAAAAAAGAAAAGAAAGAATCTGATGGTGAGATATGGAATATAAGGAAGAAACTCTTGCAAGAAATGAGTCCGCAAGATAAAATATATTCCGGATTATTAAGGCTCAAATATCAAATAAACAATTACGTTGAAAATGAAAACTTTGATCCTGAGAAATCTATATCAAGTTATCTTAGAGAATACATGTCGATTGTAAAGAAAAAACAAAAAGATTTATCTGTTGATCTGGATATCCATAAAACAAGATTAAGTAGAATATTAAACAATAGGGAAAGAATCAGTCTCCAATTGGCTTATAGATTAGAAATTCATTCGGGAGACTTAATACCGGCTATACTCTGGTGGAAGTTAGTTCAAAAAGAAATAGAAGAAGAAATTAAAGAAGATAAGAAAGAAAGAAAAAAGGAGAAGAAGAGGGTCAAAAACATTGCTGTTTCTAACAGATAGAAATACGCTCTCACGGTTTGCGATTTATGTCGTTTGTATTTCCTGCCTATCAATAAAACAAAAAAATGAACTACGCAATAAATCAAATTCCAATATTCGAAGAGTTGAAAGAAAGTAAATCTATTTTGCTCGCAGGAGCGGGTGGTGGCTTTGATATATTCAGCGGAATTCCATTGTATTTTAATCGGATTAGAGATGTTAATACAATTGGCGAATTTAATGGTGAGTTATCGGCTTATCGAAATGAGTTGAAGGAGATGCGGGGGAAGCGGCGGTTGCCTATTTAATGATGAAGTATTGAAAATGCCTGACAAGACAAAAGATAGATTAAATAAAAAACACCTTCTAATAGTAGGCAAATCTGCTATGGAAAGACGTAACTTTATTACTGAATTAATCAACAACAGTAATTTTGATACCTTTCGATTTCCAACAGGGATGAAAACAATAGACGAATACCTCGACTATGTTCGGAAAAATAATTTGTACGTTCCCTGGTATTCTAAAAAAGGCAAATTTAATGACGATCAAGTTTTAGATTTTCATTGGGATTGGATTTCTGAAAACAACGCTTTAGTTGTGATGGAAGAAATTCAGGAATTGGAAGAAACCTGGAAAATTGATTTATTAGAATCCTATATGGATGAAGTTGTAAATCGTAAAAAAGGACAAAAAATCATCCACCTGATTATCTCTCAGGAAAATGAAGATGGATTGATGGACAAACTTTGCGAAATGATCAGACCTCGGGAAAATGAAAAGAGAACTTTGAGGCAGGTCGTGGAGGGGAGTATTGAGGTTGTTGACATGGACATACTTTCGTATGATGAGTAAGCCCACTGTCGCAGGTTTAAACACTAAGGCCACAAAGGTTACTAACCGCATTAACGCGAAAACCTTAGTGGCCTTTGTGACCTCAGTGTTTAAAAAATACGTTAGAAGGCATTCCAATTCGCATTCTAATTCCAAGATAGAATAGGATTCTGACCACATCAAACATCAACTCAAACAACTAAATAACCATCCAAACCCTAATCGACAAATTCGAAGAACTAGAAACAGACTTCACCTCAAACAACAAAAGCCTCGAAGAATACTGGCGATCAATGCACCCCCTGGCTGGTTACATTCCTAATTTCCTTCCAGAATTCCTCCGGACAAGACACCATATATCTGGATCGACACTTCGAAGAAACAACAAAGATAAAACACCACTATTACAGATTAGTAAATAAAGCAGCGAAAAAGGTGTACAAAGTTAAAGACTATTACAAAAGCGGTCAGTTACAAATGAGCGGAACTTTTACCAGCAAACGCTTAAAAAAGAAAACAGGACCATTTACCTACTTCCATGAAAATGGCAATAAGGATGCAGAAGGAAATTTTAATAAAGACAAAAGAGAAGGGGAGTGGATCTGGTATCATGAAAATGGAGCTAAATCATCAATAGAGAAATTTTCAAAAGGGAAAAGAAAGACTGCTAATTTCTTTGATGTGAATGGAGGGGAGGTTAGTTTGGAAGAGGCTGAACAGGAGCCAAGGTATTTGGGAACAGACAAAGAGTTCTTGGAGTATATTACTTCAAATGTTAAATATCCAGATCAAGCAAAAAGAAATAATGAGGTAGGAAGGGTCGTCCTGCAATTGAGATTAGATGAAAATGGAAATGTCTATGAAATAAGCGTAATCGAAACCCCTTCTGTTTCCTTAGCCAAAGAAGCGATAAGGGTGGCGAGGACTATTCCCAAATACCGTCCGGCAAAAGCACATAATCGATATATGAAAAGTGTGATGTTTATGCCTGTGAATTTCCAATTGACTGAAGGTGATTTGTAAATACAAAATGTAA
>Ga0209187_1004138_pt1 | contig 11354 bp, 11 predicted proteins | sample BantaG_FD_187430 | JGI IMG/M metagenome (GOLD analysis project Ga0209187, IMG submission 187430) | Marine algal microbial communities from Bantry Bay, Ireland - BantryBay_4 metaG (SPAdes) (version 2) | ecosystem: Host-associated > Algae > Red algae > Unclassified | place: Bantry Bay, Ireland... | reverse complement strand
AGACGGCCGAGCGACGCACGGCGGGCAGGTTGCCGCCGGGGTAGCCGACCACCCTGTACAGACGAGTGTGGTGGGGATGGCGCGCGCGGACGCATGTTGGTCGCTTTCCCCGCACGCGTCGAAAAAACAAAAGAGTGCACGGGGGCGGCCGTCGCCGGCTGTCGCCTTGGCCACGCACCAAGCAACACCCTCGACCCCCTTCGCCTCCCCCGCCCGCAACGCATCCACTTCCAATGCTGGGTGCGGCGGCCATTTCTGGTCAGGAACGTCAAGCCAAGGGCGCTCACGGCCGTTGCTCGGCAAAGCAGCCGCGTTTTGCGCCACACGTCACCCCTACCCGCCCCCCTCGCCGGGCTGCTACACCTTCAGGCGGCCGCCGGCGCCGCGTCACCGCCCCCCGCCGCAGATGCCGCGACATCGGCCAAGTGCCGCGCCGAGCCGGCAATGGCGTGTGCCAGCCCGTGGAAGACGTCTTCAAACAAGGCCACAAACGCCGGGGCGCCGACTTCGGTCTTTTGGCTGCGACGAAAGACCACCGCGCTCCTCGGTTCCCCATCCACCGACAATGTCGACGTTAGGGTGCTGTTGTCTGCCACCCCGTCGCCGTCGCCACCGCCACCAGCAACGGCGGGCAGGGACACAATCTCCACCGACGCGGCCAAAAGACCGCCGCCAAGAGCGGCCGAGCAGCGGAGCTTGAACTCGCCGCGCTTGCGGACGACGTCGCAGCCCATGGATGCGAGCAGACGGCCGACCTCGTTGAGGCACCGCATGGGCGGCAGGGACGATAGGAAGTGATAGCCAGCAAGCGGCGCGCCCGCTGCCGCATCGTCGCCAGACCCGAGCGTCGTTGCCCGCGAATCAGGTGCGGGTGGGGCCCGGGCGGGGGTCCCATCCGCGGTGTCCCTACTCGCTGTGGCCGTGACAGCCGCCTGCACTGACTTGCCACGGCTCCACGAGTCGAGGTAGTTGCGGGTGGGCGCGTTGCTAGCCGCATCCGCGGCCCGGCTTTGGGCGATATTCGAGTCCTTGCTGACCAGCAACGCTTCCTCCGCGCTGCCGCACGTCAGCAGAGCCCCATCACAGGGCACTGCAGCGTCGTTGCTGTCAATACGGTCAGCCGTCGGCTCCGCTGTGGCCGGGGCGCCGTCCGCCGAAGCGCCACCGTTCGCACCTCTACCACCTGCCGCCAACGTGGCGGGCCGCTGGCCACCGGCCAGGGTTGAGGAAGACAACGGCAAGCCGGGCGGGGCACCGGGTCTGACGACCTTGAAATGTCGAGGCGCGGCCGGCAGACGAGATGGAAGTTTTAGGTCCACAATGGATGTTGGAGCGGGTGACTCGATGTGAGAGTAAACGTCATCGAGCGGCAGGTCCGGCGCTGGCTTGTCGCTGCGGTCGCCGTTGTTCGGCTCGATGTCCAAGAACATGGGGGGCGCCTCCGCAGATGACGGCTTGGAACCGAAAGGCAGGGAAGCCGAGGAAGATGGCAAGTAGCCACTACCGGGGTCGAGCTCCTCCGCCAAGAGAGCGTCGTCGTCAAAATCAACGGCCACTACCTCGTCGTCTTCCGACAGGTCCGAGCCATCGTCACCAGCGCTGACGCCCCCGGGTTCAGCATGGGAGAGCCGGGGACCCCGGTCAATGGAGAAGAGGCCGCCGCCATACTTGCCACGCATCATTGGCGACGGCAAGGTGCTGGCAATAGACGGTGCCTTGGCGACTGCGGGGGATGGACGCGTACGCTCATCGGCAACAGCACGTTTGGCCTCGAGGGCGGCCAGCTTCTCCCGCGCGGGCACAAACCCAGACCCGCCGCCGTCAATCCAAGACTGCAGCTGCTGTTGACACTGCGATAACAGCCGTTGAAAGGTCGCCAGCTCCACGTCCGAAACCGCGTCGCCGAGCTTCTTGACCGCCGCCAACCGAGCGTTTGCATCGTCGCTGCTCCCCGGCCGACCAAACGCCCGCTGCAATGCGTCCAACACGTGCACCACAGCCGTCTCGGAGGTGGTAGACAAACTTGGGTTGCCCTCCAGGATGGCACGGACCACTGACAGAGCCCGACTTGTAAGAACGGGAGCCGAAGCGACAGTCGACGGAGCCAGTGCTGGTGCTGCCTCTGACATTTGGCCGCCAACAGGGTCAACCCGACCTGGATGACCGGTTGGAGAAACCACTTCAGCCTCGGTGGTCAACGCACCCCGGCGATCGTGCCTTTCGCCTGTCGCCGCGGCTTGTAGAAGCATGTGGAAGTCCTTCCGGGTGACCACCCGAGTGAGGGAACCTGGCCGTTGCCCAGGCGCGCCTAATGGCGCCGGTGGCAAAGAACGCGCAAGTGTGTTGTCCCCGGCGAGAGCAAATGAAGGCGCACGACGCCCCCGGTCATCGGACCCAGCAGACGCATCGGGGGAGGATGCCCTAGCAGGAGATATAAGGTTGTCGACCGCGGCCTTGTCCGGCGTTGACAGTGCGTCCACGAACGGCTCGTCGTCGTCATCCTCCTCGTTGACGGTCTTTGGACCACCCTGCTGCAGCTCAACCCTGCGTGAAAACAGGTGGTGGAGGTGATGCACAGCAGGCACAGCCTCTTGTACGCTGAGATTCGCGCCGTCGACAACAGCGGGCGCAGATGGTATGGTCTGCACAGGCGCTGATGCTGGTCGTGAGCGCGCCGTCGGGTCTGCCACCGGTTCCAGGACGCTGTCATCCGCCGTGCTATTCGACACCACCGTCACGATCACGTCGTCTTCATCATCCCCAGGGCCAACGTCCTTGGTCAACATCACTGGGCGCCGAGGGCGGGAAGTACCCCAGGATGGTCGTTGTCTGAACATCCCCTCATCCGGCTCGCGCTTCCGCCTGACGTCATGAGTGCTCGAAACCGCGGGTGCATGCGGGAACGGTTGACTCGGTTCCAACGCCACCTCCGGCACCGGCGTAGACGGCAACGCATTGGCCTGAGTCCGCTGCTGCACAGCGACGTCCACCTTGTCCACATCATCCACCTCGGCTGTTGCATCCGCCGACAGCGATGGCGTCTTGTCCACACCAAGGGCCAGGGTTGGCGGCATTGACTCACGTGGGCTGCTCCTCTCCTTGGCAGGCATCTCTGGCTTTGGCGGGGGCGGGGGTGAGTCTTGGCTTGCTCCCGCACTTCGCACTCTGGCGGGCGGCGACTCAGCAGGAGGCGTGCTCGGACTGGGAGCATCCGCGACGTCAGCCGTAGGCGACAATCTAGCGGCAGGCGCAGCCGCTTCGCCTGGTATATCGATGGGAGAGCCCGGGTCTGCGCGCGAGGCCTTCTCCGTCGGCGAGATGCGTGTCGACATGGACTTGTTGCTTGAAGAGGGCGTGATCTTGAGAGCCGGCCGCTTGCGCGGAGCGGCTGCCTTGGCAACACCCAACGGCGTCCGTGACGACTCAGTTGCCAGGAGGGACGAATCGAGCGTAGTGGAGACCGGTGCCGCAGCAGGCGGTCGAGACGCCGCGATCTGGGCGTCAAGCTTGGCCGTGGCAGCGCTCACGGACGTGACCGCCGGCCGTACCTCCACCTCGGCAGCGGGGGCGGCGGCCGACGGAGCACCGTCCGAGATAACCCGGTGTGCTTCCAGCGGCGCCGACAATGATGGGCCCATCTCCCTTGGCGGGCCCGCCAGGCACCACGGGTGGTGTAGTACGTGTCGCAGGTCCGCCCGAGACGCCGGGTTCTTGTCAAGCAGCTGCCGCAGAAGGTGACGAGCCGGGCTGGGGACATGGGGAGGGAACTGCAGCGGTGCAGCCGTAATTTTGGTCAACACGCCATTGACTGACGGGGCGTCCCAGGGAAGAAAGCCAGAGAGCAACGTGTACAGGATGATGCCAGACGACCACGCGTCCACTGCCTCAGGCGAGTAATCGGGCGGCGACACGACACCGTGCTCGTTGACAGCTGCGGGTTGGCCACCACCTGCTGTGGCAGAGCTCTTGACCCCGCTCGCCGCTGCCGCCGCGGCTGCCGCAGCGGTAACGATAAGCTCCGGCGCCACATAGTTCGGGGTCGCCGCGGTGGTGATGAAGAGCTCGGTGGCGTCCGCAGCGCCGTGGAGGGCAGCGACGGCCAAGTCGGAAATGAGGAGCCGCCCGCCAGGACCCAACAACAGGTTCTCCGGCTTGAGACACCGATGTGCCACGCCACGTCGGTGGCAGTATGCAACAGCAGCTGCGAGCTGTATGAACAAGGCACGGGCGTCCGCCTCAGGCACCCCGCCCGAGGTGACACCCACGGCGGGGGCACCACCCAAGTCCGACGCGGTGGGAGGTGGGAGTGCTAGGAGGCGGTCGAATGCACAGCCACCTTCGACCAGCTCCGTGACAATATATAGCTTGTTCTTGGAGGAGTGCACCTGGCGGAGGCCGACCAAGTTACGATGCCGCAACGCCTTGATGGTGGCAATTTCACGGCGGACGGACAGAGTCAGCTCTCCCCGCCGCCGAAGGTCCTTCTTGTTGCACACCTTGACTGCCACCTGCTCGCCAGAGACCGCGTGCACACCAAGTTTGACCCTGTTTCGCACGACAACATGGAGCGCACGAACAACAACATAACCAACAACAGCGACACAGAGCACAAGCAAAAGAAGTGCGAAAAATGGCCATTGTGAGCACACGCGCTCAGTACGACCATTGTAACAAAAACCCAGCAACGACAGCAAGGCCAGCAGTGCGACGCCAAAAGCGCCACACGCAGAGCGATAGAAGTCGAACGTAGGCCAGTGCGGCACAAGGTCGCAAGCGCATGCGGCACCGCCAGCGGACCATCGGAGAACCAGCCAACAGCTGCGGAAAGACTGAGCAGGAGAAGCCGTACGAGACACCGCGCAATCCCAGAGGCACTATGCAGCACCGAGAGGAGCCTCACACGGCCGACCCAGTCGCGCCAAAGCAGGCCGTCGCCTCAACCTTCGCGGCCAAGCGTCCACGAGAGCATGCCAGCCTCGCTGCCGTCTGCACAGCACCTCCCGCCACCCGACTGCTCGCGCGTGTCGCATGCTGACCAACGACGAGAACAATGACGACGCCTGAACGGGAATACGCCAATCACCATGACGAGCAGCATCCCACGCACCCAGGCCACAACAGCATAGAATCACAGCAACGCACTTGCCAACGGCGCCATAGCCGACCGTATCCGCCAGCACGTAGGAGCCCACACGGGTGGCCATGGCGGCGCCCGCCGCACGCCGGCGAGCGCCGTCGTCGTAAACGTCCCCCCTCCCCCCTACCACCGGCGACGGCCGCAACTGGCGTCGACCGCTCCCCCCCTTCCCCCAGGGTCGGCGCTACCCCTGGTGGGGCCGGCGTGCCCGCGTCGCGGCGGACATGTGCACGGGTCGCCACCGGGCACGTTGCCGGGCACGACGACGGCCACGTGGACCCACTCACCCCCCCCGGCCTCTGCAGGTAGTAGCCCCAGCGTCCACGGCGTGCCTCTCTCACGCTCGGCGCACCACAGCGCCAAAGCACCGTACCGTAGGTGGCGCAGCTGCGGCAGTACAGGTTCACGGGTCCCCGCCCCCCTTCCAGGTGTCTGCCGTGGCAGACGCACCAAAAGGGGGGTGGCGGGAGACGGCTGCTCTTCACCGACAAGGGAGAATATTTGACGCGTCCCCGCAAGGAACACCGGTCCGCTGCACCACGACAGCGCCGCGCCTTCTCGTCAATCGCTTGGCGTTGGCGCTCGCCGCCACCTGCAGCCGTCCTCCTGACACGTCTGTCTCGGACGGGCAGGGCATATGGCGCAGGGGCACCTGGCACGCCTGCCAGGCTGCGGCCAAGCGACCCGGCGAGGGAGCAAGGAGCGTGGGCTGGTGGCGAGCCCGACACGTGCCCCCCGAGCGTGGACCGCCGTCGTGCCGCAGCTCCGTCCGTCGAGTACGCGATACCCTGCAAAGCTTGCCGCGGTTGGTCGGGCTCTCTCGCCCCTACAGGAGAGTTTGCCGCAACACTTGTTGTCGTTCGAGTTGGCCGGTCGCTTGACTGACACTGCAGGTGGGCCGTCACGGACGCCAAGTCTCCTCGCCCGCCGCATTACTGGCCATCTCGAGAGTCACGCGATGACGTGTGGGCATTTCGATGAGTGACCTGCTGGTAATTGATACAGATTACATGAATCAAAGTGTAAACCGATGGTGAAATAATTTATCTAGTCAAGGAGTCACTTATTTAAACTATCTTGAGCAGTGCATCTCTCAGTGCGCTCGGCTCTCGCGTTGAGCCCGCCACAGCTCCATGCAAGTGTCCCTCGCACCGCCAACGTGGGCGGGGTTGCTGGCAGCGGTCATCGATCGGCCATCGTCCTGCTGCCCCACGGTCTCTGGTTGCGGGTGGCGGCCCCGCCGGTCGGCGAGCGACTCGGCTGCTTCCGCGAACGTCTGGCCCGGTAGCGGCGGTACCCGTGTGGCCGGCGAGGGCGACGGCGGCCGGTGACGCGCTCGGCGGCCGGCGCTCGGGTGGTGGTTTCATCGTCGGACCCGCAGTGTACGGCCTAAGCGCCGAACCTGTTTGAGCACGGCCGGGTGTCTACGGCGGCGGGGCTGCGTTGTGGAAGCAGCGACCGCCGCCAATGCCAACCAGTGCCTGAACGCCTGTTCTTGTACACCCTGGGCTCCTGGGCGGTGCCTGGATACTCGCGCTGTCCCGTGCCACCGGCGGTCCCTGCCTTTCGACGAGGTTTCAGTTTTGCGCCTCGCGTGCCGCCACCCTGACCCCGTACGCCTTTTCCTTGCGTCTGCTTGGGCTCGAGGCCCCCTTTTGGCCCGCTTTCTTCCGTCCTTGCTCTCCGCCATGGCCGATGCGCTCCTCTCTGCTTGTGCGTTGCCGAGCACCGTGGCTTACGTTGCGGGCGTCCCGCCCTGGTGCTGCCCCCACCGCAGGCTGGGCGCGTCCTCCGCACCATCTGTGGCGGACTCGCGGCCGCGGCGGGCGGTGGCGCTCAAACGCCGGCGTGGTGTCCTGCGGCCGCCAGGCGCGCAGGTGGGGCCATCATGGAGGTGGTCGCCGGCGTCCCCCCGGATGGCGGCGGCGGGCGGCTCAACGCCGGGCGATGCCAGGGGAGAAGGGGGGGCCGAGGGCGGGCAGGGTGACAGTGGGGGCGACGAGGGAGCTGCTGGCGGCGCGGAGGGCACCCCCACGGCGGCGGCGTATGTTCCCGGATCCGAGGACCGGCCCGAGGGGGTGGGCAACGAGCTACCAACGTCCTTGACCTTGAGCCAGCAGCTGCTGCTGAAGCAGTACGTGGAGCAGGTGCGGACAATGTCGGAGCAGCAATGCAAAGAGCTCACCGTTGAAGTGGTACGTCGTCTGCACACTGTTTCCTTCTGGGTGATAGGTTGTGGAGATAGTTGCAACGACGGTGCTGCCCACTCGACAAGAAGCGTTTGCTAGTTCTGTCGTTGTTGTGCTTGTTTATGGCACTGCTGGATTGGAGGCTGTTGGTTCCGTGTGGCAGACCGACGCCGTCGTGCCAGTGTTTCAGTGGAGCACCTCGACTGACGCTCGGTACGGTTTCCATGGGTCTCCTATACAACTCCATTGTTGCTTCGCTGCGGCGAGTCTCGTTGTCGCCTTGGTCTTCTCTTCCTCACTTCACGCTCTTTCCGTTGCTCCTGCCTCCATCGTCATGCTTGCTTCAGGTAAGGCAAATGATGGTCAAGGACAATATCCTGAAGTCAATGCTCAATGAGGAGGCGAGCAAGCAGCTCAAGGTCGACGCCCCTAATCCGTCGGACTTCCTGTCCAACTCAGACGACCCGCCGGCAGCGGGTTCTGGTGGCGGGGGTGGGCCACCTCCAGGAGGGCCGAGCCCCCCAGGTGGGACCAAGTGAACAGCGCCGTGTGGCCTACTTTCTTTTTCCTCTCTACGATACCGCCCCTTTCGATCTCTATTTTCACTTTTTTGTGTCTCAGGGGCACTGGGCAACTTTCACCGCGTTCCACGCGAGTCGGGGAGCGCTTCCCTTGGCGCTGCCGTCCAGTGTTCTCTTGATTCACTGCGTTACTGGCTGCGGTCCGGCCCACCTAGCCAAGCACGCTGCCCGGCGCTTCTCCGTGTCGTCTCTATGAGACCTTCACCAACCTTCGTGTCCCCATCTCAGCCGACCAGTTCGTAGCAGCTCAGTCGCGCTTGCGTACTTGATGAACAGGGCATCTCCTTTTTTCCACGTGGAGTATGAACATGATGGCTAAAGGGGGACCACTACAGCAGTTATGTCAGGTTGGCGCCCAAAATCTGCCGACGGAATGCCGCTGTGGTCCCCTTGAAAAGCCCGAATGACCGACAGCGCGGCGCTGCGGGCCGCATTCGTCGGCGGGACACGCACGCGCTGCCTTCTTTTTGGCGACGCGCGTTGCGTCGCCGTGGCCCGCGCTCCCACCCGGGCTGCTCCACCCCCGTGGCTCACCCCGTCGCTCCACCCCGCCGCCCTTCCATCTACCCGTCCGCTGCAGCGACGGCACAGGTCCGCGCCGCTAGCACTGACGGTCCTGCTGCGGTGGTGGCGGCTGTCGTCGATCGCTCTCGCGGCTCTGACAGGAGCCGTGAGCTCCGAACCCTTGCTGTCCATTTACCCCCTCCCACCGTTTCCTGTTCCCGTTGGTTGCTCGCCACCTGGTTGTTCTCTTTCTGCGGTTGAGCGCTGTCCCTACCTGCCATCCGGCGACGTGCCAGTTTCTTTCTCCACTTGGCTGCTTGCTACCTCACCGAGCTCATCCTCCCTCCGCCACGAACCACCTGTCGCGCGCCATCGTTCTCATTCCCCCCCTTCCCCGCACCTTGACACCCCTCTCTACCCGCTCCAACCCCTTGGCCCGTTTCCACTTCGTCCCGCCCCCTGCCGCCACCCACGTAAATGCCCGCACGTCGCGGTCTGGCGTGTCAATCGACGGGTCGCCCGCCATGGGCCGCCGCAAGTCCTCTACCGCCGCGTTTCCCCCGTCGCGCATCAAGAAGATGATGCAGGCGGATGAGGACGTTGGCAAGGTTGCTACCGCCACACCCATACTGGTGCGTTGTGAATTGTCGAAGCGATGGGAGCGGAAGAAGAGCGCCCTTGCTCTGCTGCTTGCTCCGGTCGGTGGTGCCTGCTGCGAGACCTCTCACAATGGAGGCGTTTGATTATCTGAATCCTTGAGGGGACTTTACTGACCCGGCTGACCTCTGCTTGCGACTCGTACTGGCTCGTACTATCGTTGGTCCGCTCGTGTACGCGGCCCGCTTTGCGTGCTTGCGCTCCCTCTCTCGCCTCCCTTTCTCTTGCGCAGGTGGGCAAAGCCCTCGAGATGCTGCTCCAGGACCTGATCACGCAGGCCGCGGGCGTCGCGTCGGGCCGCCGCGCCAAGACGCTCACCCCCGCGCACCTTAAGTCGACCGTCCACGCCGACGACACGTTCGACTTTCTGAAGTCCATCTTTGAGCGTGTCCCAGACTTGGAGTCCAAACCGCCAGTCGGCGGTGCTGGGGAGGCCCGCGCTCCTCGCCGGTCGGCCGCCGCTTCTGCTGGCACCGCCGCGACAGTGGCGGCGAGCAGCTCGTCGAGCTCCCTCGCAGCGGCTGCCTCGGAGGCCGCCGCCAATCCGCCGGCCAAGCGCCGCCGCGGTCGCCCGCCGGCGGTCGTGGGCGGTGGTGGCGGCGCGTATGGCAGTGGCGGCATTGCCGCCACGGCCGCCGCCGAATGTACAGCGTCGCCAACTGCGGCGGCGGCCAAGCGGCCCCGCGCCGAGCCGCTTGTACGAAGCGGGTCGGGCAGGGGACGTGGCCGCGGCCGTGGTCGTGGCGGCGCAAGTGCTGCCGCCGCCACCGCATCGGCCGCCAAGCCCCCGCCACAGGCGGCAGTAGCGGCACATGTAGCGCCGCCCGCCACGGACGTTGCGGCCATGGCGGCCGCGGCGACCGCGACAGCCGCCGCTGCCGCTCTCAGGAGCATGGCCCTGCCTGCGAGTGGGGGTGGCGTTGGCGGTGGTGTCGACGCTGTCGGCGACGGCGACGACGACGACTACGACGGAGAGGGGGGGGAGGAGCCTGCGCCCAACCCACCACTTCCACCACCACCACCGGCGTCGGTTGTGACGGGTTTACCTCCATCAGGAGCGGCTCTTAGTGGCCCACCGACAGGCATCAACGCGGTTCCGACGTCGCTTCCTCCATTGGGAAGTGGGGGGTTGTCTCTTTCCCACGCTGGGGTGCCCCCGCCGTACAATTCGTCCGTGCGGTTGGGCGGCGCTGTCGCCACGGCCGCGGCTGCTCCTCCGACGCCAATGGCGGGCCTGACGTCTCCGCGAGGAGCGCCACCGGATGCCACGGCCGATCCCATGGCTGCGATGTATAGTGCTAGCCACCGGCAGCCTGCTGGTGGTGGCGGCGCGTCCGGCTTGCCCCCCCCAGTCGGCCTCTCCTCGGGCCGCGCGGGCCTTCCACCGCTCCTCGGTGGCGGCGCCTCGACGTCGTCAGGGTCTGGTAACCTCGGCCTCGGCCCGGGCGAGTCGCTGCCGAGCCTCCCCGCCCGTGGTGCGAGCGGGTCCCTCTCCTCCCTCCCGTCGCTCGACCGGCCGGGCGGCGGGGCGGCCGCTTCGCCATCTCTTGTAGGCCAGCCGGTGGGAAGCAACGGCGGCCTTTCGCGCCACTTTCTACCGCCGCTGAACCAGCCGCTGGGCGTCGCGCCACCATCTGATGGCGGTGGGTTGTATGGGTATGGCCCGCCGCCCCTGGCGACGGCCGATGGCGGGCGCTTCGGTGGGGGTCCCGCCCGGGGAGATCCCGCCCGCTACGTCGACGCCTCGCGCTACGCCCCGCCTGGCGCGGCGGGGGGTGCCTACACCCTCCCCACGGCGGGATCGAATGGGTCTTTACCCGGCTTGGCCGCCCCCGGGCCGGCCGGGCCGTCCCCCCTTGGCGGTACCGGCACGCCCTTCTGGCAGCCGCAGCACCCCGTCGAGTTGCCGGCGGTGGGAGCGATGGGCGACGCCTACACCGCGGCCGATGGTGGCAGTGGCGGCGTGCCGCGACCGGCGCCTGCCTGGGGAGGGGGACCACAGGCGCCGCCGCCGCCGGGACTAGCACCCCTCGGCCGGCTGGGGCCGCCTATCGGCGGTGACGACGGACCACTGGCGCCGACCGGCGGTGGCGGCGGCGCCGCAGCTGCAGACGGGTTTGCCGGCGCCGGTGGCGGGGTTCTGCCGCGGCCGCCACCTCCAGACGGCGGTGGAGCAGGCGGTGGGCGCGGCGGAAGAGGAACATTTTCTGTGCGCTCCCTCTTGAATTGATCCGTCTTGACTCATTCTCTGGCCACATTTCTATCTCATTCTGTGTCGCCCTTTTA
>Ga0209187_1004136_pt1 | contig 11357 bp, 7 predicted proteins | sample BantaG_FD_187430 | JGI IMG/M metagenome (GOLD analysis project Ga0209187, IMG submission 187430) | Marine algal microbial communities from Bantry Bay, Ireland - BantryBay_4 metaG (SPAdes) (version 2) | ecosystem: Host-associated > Algae > Red algae > Unclassified | place: Bantry Bay, Ireland... | reverse complement strand
CACGTCGCGCAGGGTGATCTCGAAGACGTTCGCCACATGGGCGCCCCGGCGAAGCTTTCGCGAGTGACGCGCGCTGTCGAGCAGACGCAGCGACGAGCGCTCCTCGGACGGCCCGGACGGCCCGGACGGCCCGGACGGCATGGACGGCATGGACGGCTCGGTCGGCTCTGTCGGCTCGGTCGGCGACGACGCCTCGGTCGCCGAGGACAGCTCGGTCGCCGCGGACTCGAACGGCGCGGCGTCCAGCGGCGTGCGCACGCTGAACCACTGACGGGTCACGGCCCGCCGATCCTTCAATCCCGACACTCCGACATCGGCCGAGCCGACGGCATAGACCCGCTCGAGCAGGGCGAGCACATCGGACGTGTTCAGCAGCCGCTTCTCGATCCGCAGCCACAGATGCTCTCCCTCGCCGGTGTGCTCGATCGTCAGGCGCTCGTCCACCCGGAAGTCTTCGGGGAGGCTTCGCAGCGCGGCGTGGAAAAGTGCCGGGCCATGGGCCGGAGGGGTCGCGGGAATCACCGGGCTCGCGCCGACTCGACTGATAGACTTCGGAAACTCCGCCATTCCCTTCGCACGCAACCCACGCTGTCGACCATGTCCTACGCCCGCCTCTCCGCCGACGACGCCCGCATCCTCATCGATGATCGCGACGCCACGGTCGTCGACATTCGCGACCCGGAAAGCTACGCCGCCGCGCACATCGACAAGGCCCGGCACCTGGACGAATCCGGCCTGGCCGCCTTCGTGGCCGACGCCGATCCCGCCGTGCCCCTGATCGTCTGCTGCTACCACGGTCATTCGAGCCAGGCGGCAGGCGCGATGCTCGCCGGGCGAGGGTTCGCGGAAGTGTACAGCCTCGACGGCGGCTTCACGGCGTGGGCCGTGCGCTTTCCGGACGACGTGGAGGGCAGCGGCGTCGCGTAGAAACCGGCACCTCCCTGCATCAGAGCGTCCTGCGGACACGTACCTGACCGGTGAATGTCCCGTACGTCCGCGGCACGACCCTTGCCCGCCCAGCGGGTTGTCGAACTCATCGAGATTCTGACGTCCTCTTGACCCAGCCGGCCCGCCTTCCCCGCGACACCCCCGCCGCGAAGCTCCTCGCGCGCGTCGCCCGTCACGCCGGCGCGTCGCTACTGGTCGTGGGCGCGCTCGCGAGCGGCGCGGTCTCGGCCGAGCTGCGCATCGAGATCAGCGGCGTGCCGGACAAGCTCGAGGAGAACGTCCGGCTCTCCATCGGCGAGCCTCGGGACGAACGCGAACGCTCCCTGGAACGCTACATCGACTCGCTGCCGGCGCTGTCGAAGACGGCGCTCTCGGCGCTCGGCTACTACGGCGCGGACGTGGACGTCGACCGGCGCGACGTGGGCGAGGACACGGTGCTGCAACTGCGCATCACGCCCAACGACCCGGTCCGCATCGGCGTCATCAACGTGCGGATCGACGGCGCGGCCAGCCTCGACGGCGAGTACATGCCGGTGCTCGGACAGCTCCCGTTGCAGCGCAACGCGGTGTTCGTCTCCGGTGCCTATGACGGGGCGAAGGGCGTGCTCCTGGGCCGCGCGCAGGACCTCGGCTACTTCGACTTCAAGCTGACGAGGACCGAGGTACGCGTCAGCCGACGCCAGCTCACCGCCGACATCACGCTGATCGCCGACAGCGGGGAGCGCCACGTGTTCGGCGAGGTCGTCTGGAACAGCGAGGTGCTCTCGGACGCGTTTCTCGAGCGCTGGCTGCCCTTTGCCGAAGGCGACCCCTACGAGGCGAGGAAGGTCGGGGAACTCACGAGAAATCTCCAGAACGCCGGCTACTTCGACAGCGTGCGCGTCGTCCCGCAGCGCGACCGGCGCTACGGACGGACGGTGCCCGTGCGCGTCTCGCTGACCCGCAAGGATGCGAACCAGGTCGGGCTCGGCATCGGCTACTCGACCGAGGACGACGGGCCGCGCGGGCGCATCACCTGGGCGAAGCCGCTGATCAACAGCCGCGGGCATTCCGCCTCGGCCGAGCTCGGCCTGTCGGCGGTGCGCCAGAACGCCTCCGTCGCCTACCGCATACCGCGCGGGCGCGACCCCCTGCTCAACTACTACAGCGTCGAGTACGGCCTGCAGAACGAGGACCGGGACGACGAGGTGCGAAGCTTCCTGTCCACGCTCAACGTGCAGCGGGTCACCCGCCTCCGCCACGAGTGGAACGAGTCCCTCTTCGTCCGCTGGGAGCGCGAGATCTCGGTCGTCTCCGGGCGCGAACTCGAGACCAACCTGGTGCTGCCCGGCATCGGCTACGGCCGCACCCGCAGCAAGGGGCGCCCGTTCCCGAGCTGGGGCCAGACCACCGCCTTCCAGTTCCTCTACGGTTCGAGGAAGCTGCTCTCGTCGATCGACTTCTACAAGTCCATCGTGCAGTTCAAGTACCTGCGCGCCGTGACCCCGAGGAACACGCTGATCGGCACCCTGCAGTACGGCGCGATCAGCACCAACGACTTCACCCGCGTGCCGGTCTCGCAGCGCTTCTTCGCGGGCGGTGACCGAAGCATCCGCGGTTACAAGTACCGCGACGTCTCCCCGCGCGACCCCGCCGGCGATCCGGTCGGTGGACGCTACCTCGAGATCCTCAACGCCGAGTACAACTACCGCTTCGCCGATCGCTGGAGCGCCGCCGTCTTCGTCGATGCCGGACGCGCCTTCAACACCTTCAGCCACCCCTACTCGGCCGGCGCCGGCGTCGGCATCCGCTGGCAATCGCCGGTCGGTCCGTTCCGCATCGACGTCGGTCACCCGATCGGCGACAACGAACTCGATCGCGGCTTCCGCGTCCATCTCTCCCTCGGTCCGGACTTCTGATGAAGCGACTGCTCAAGTGGCTCGGGATCCTGCTGCTGGTCCTCCTCGTGCTGGTGCTGCTGGTGCTGGGTGTCGTCTACTTCGTGGCGGGTACCGAGAAGGGCTTCAACCTCGTGACCCGCGAAGCGGCCAGGCGCGTCGACGGACTGGAGCTCGACGCCTTCGAGGGCAACCTCCGCAAGGGCATCGCCACCGAGGCTCTGTCCTTCGAGAACGACGCGCTGAAGATCGAGGCACGCGGGGTCGACACCGCCTGGCGTCTGGGCTGCCTGACCGAGCGCCGCTTCTGCCTCGATCGCGCCATCGTCGACGAACTCGACGTCACCACCTACGCCACCGAAGCCGCCCCGAAGGAACCGGGCGGGCCGATCGAACTGCCGAGCATCGCGCTGCCGATCGACGTGACGCTCGAGGAAGTGCTGGTCAGGCGCCTGACCTTCCAGGCACCCGGCGACGCACCGCCGCAGGTGCTCGAGAATCTCTCCCTGTCGGCGCGTACCGACGACGGCACGCTGTTCCTCGACGAGGCATCGGTCGACTATCAGAGCTACGCGGCGAACGTCACCGGTACCGTCACCCCGGACGGCGACTACCCGCTCGAGCTGACCCTGCTCGCGGCGCTCGAGGGCGTCGTGCCCGAGGGCGAGGGGATGGGCGACGTGCGCGACGTGCTCGTCACCCTCGAGCTGGACAACACGCTGCGCGAGCTGGACCTCGCCGCCGAGGTCACGGGGGCGCTCGAAGCGACGCTGGCCGGGCAGGTCGAACCGCTGAAACCCGACCTGCCGGCCACACTGACGGTGAACGCACCCCGCCTCGGCTGGCCGCTCGACACGCAGACGATCGCGAAGGCCGAGGCGCTGTCGGTGACCGTCGACGGCACCCTGGAGGACTACGCGCTCGCGGTGACCACGCGCCTGTCCGGCGAGCAGGTGCCGGACACCGATCTGTCGCTCGCCGGCCAGGCCAACACCGAGCGCCTGAACCTCTCGAGCATCGACATCGCGACGCTCGGCGGCACGATCGACGGGTCGGCCGCGCTGTCCTGGAACGACGGCATCGCCTGGCTCGCGGCGATCGATCTCGCCGACATCGACCCGTCGGTGCAGCTCGAGACGCTCTCCGGCGCGCTCGACGGCGCGATCCGCGCGAGCGGTGGCATCGGGGAGGACGGCGACTGGACCGTTGCCGTGCGCGAGGCGCACGTCGAAGGGGTCCTGCAGGACTATCCCTTCACGCTCGACGCCGTCGTGAACAAGGGCGAGGACGGCGTGTTCCGCATCGACACCCTCACCCTCGACAACGGCGAGAACCGGCTCGACGCGAGCGGTACCGTGGACGAGGTCTGGGACATCGCCGCGACCGCCCGACTGCCACGATTGCAGAACTTCCTGCCGGGGCTGTCCGGCGGCTTCGCTGCGGACATCGCGCTCTCCGGCCCGCTGGTCGAACCGAGCGTCGGCCTCGACGCCAGCGCGCAGGCGGTGCAGTTCCGGGACATCGAGATCCGGGGCTTCTCATTGAAGGCCGACGTCGAGCGCGCCGCGCTCGAGCCGAGCACGCTGGTGCTCGCCATCGGCGAAGTGCAAGCGGCCGACCAGCTGATCTCGAACACGCGGGTCACCGTCGACGGCACCCGCGCGGACCATCGCCTGGCGCTGTTCGTCGACGGGCCGCAGGCCACGGCGATCGATCTGAAGGCCGCCGGCGGGCTGAACGAGGCCTTCGACTGGCTCGGCAGCCTCGATGCGGTGACGCTCGAGGTGCCCGCGCACGTCATCCGGCTTCGCGAGCCCACCGGCCTGGCCTGGAACAACGCGGCGAAGCAGTTCGCCATCGATCCGCACTGCTGGACGACCGAGGACACCAACCTCTGCCTGGAGAACCGCGTGCTGGCCGAGGCCGCCGGCACCGCCGTGATCGCGCTCGACGCCTACCCGCTCGACCGGCTCGATCCCTTCCTGCCGGCGGAGACGACCCTCGCCGGTGCGCTCGGCGCCGACGCGACCGTGCGCTGGGGCGAGGATCAGCCCGGCGGCTTCTCCGCCGACCTCGCGCTCGCGATCGACGACGGCGGCGCGACCGTCGTCGACGCCAACGAGGACCCGGTCAGCTTCCTCTACGACAGCCTGACGCTGAACGCCAAGGTCGACCCCACCGACGTCGACGCGACACTGCAGATCGCCTCGGATTCGCTCGGCAACGCCCGCGTGGCGGTCCAGCTCGACCCGGCCGACGAGCAGCGTGCGCTGGCCGGCAACGTGGATCTCGACGGCTTCAGGATCGATTTCGCGAAGGCCTTCCTGCCCGGCTTCGACGCGGTGTCCGGCACCATCGACGCGAACGGTGCGCTCTCCGGCTTCCTCACCGACCCGCGCTTCGACGGACAGATCGTCCTCGCCGACCCGGTCGTGCGCTCGGACACCCTGCCGCTGGCGATCGAGGGCGGCCGGATCACGACGAACATCAAGGGCAAGCGGGCCTTCGTGGACGGCGCGCTGGAGAGCGGTGGCGAGGGGACCATCGCGATCGAGGGCTCGGCCAACTGGCAGCGACTCGACGCCTGGCGCGCCGACGTGACCCTGATCGGCAAGGCGCTCGAACTTCGCCAGGATCCGCTGACCGATGCGCTCGTCTCGCACGAGATCACGATCGGCGCGCGGCCCGGTCGGGTGCGGGTCGGCGGCACCGTCGACATCCCCTACGCCACGATCGACGTCGCCGACCTGCCGCAGGGCGCGGCGACCCTGTCGGACGACATCGTCGTGGTCGAGGACATCGACGAGACCGCCGACGCCACCGCGGTCGATCCGCCGGGGGCGCTGGACCTGCGCGTCGACGTCGACGTCGGACTCGGCGACGAGGTCTCGCTCGACGCCTACGGACTAAAGGCGCGTCTGAGCGGCGACATGAGCGTCTCGCTGAGAAGCCCCGAGCCGGTGCAGCTCGGCGGCGAGATCCGCGTGATCGACGGCATCTTCAAGCAGTACGGGCAGAACCTCGAGGCGAGTGGTCAGATCGTGTTCGTCGGCCCGGTGGACCGGACCGCGCTGGACATCCAGGCGATCCGCCGCATCACCAACGAGGAGCCGGAGCGCATCGCCGGCCTGAAGATCACCGGCGACATCGCCGAGCCCGACATCGGCCTGTTCACCGAGCCTGCCGACAAGTCCGAGGAAGCGATCCTCTCCTACGTCGTGCTCGGCCGCGACCTCGGCGCGGCAAGCGATCAGAACCAGAGCCTGCTCGCCGCCGCCGCCCTCGCCCTCTCGGTGCGTGGCGGACGGACCATCGGCTCCGGCATCGCCGACGCCATCGGCATCGACGAATTCGCCCTCGAGACACGGGGGCGTGGCGACGACACCGAGGTGGTGGTCAGCGGCCGCGTCAACGAAAAGCTGCTGCTGAGCTACGGCCAGAGCGTGTTCGAGTCCGGCCCGCCGACCCTCTCGCTGCGCTACGACCTGACCCGGAAACTCTATCTCGAGGCGGCGCAGGGCGTGAACAAGGCGGTCGACCTGATCTATCAGTTCTCGTTCTAGGCGAGGGCGCGCCGGACGGCGCTACACTGGGCCGCCCGACGCGATCGGCGCCCCGCCATGACCGACCTTCCCGCGCACGAGTACGTCGATACCGCCGATGGACTCGCCGCGTTCTGCGCATCGCTCGCCGGTGCGCACTACGTGGTGCTCGATACCGAGTTCCTGCGCGAGCGGACCTACCGCCCCGAGCTGTGCCTGGTGCAGATCAAGCACGGCGAGCATCTCGCCTGCATCGACACGATCGCGCTCGCCGAGGACGCCGATGCCCTCGCCCCCTTCGTCGCGCTGCTCGACGACCCCGCCGTGGTCAAGGTCTTCCACGCCGCCTCCCAGGATCTCGAGATCTTCTGGCTGATGAACCGGCGCGTGCCCGCCCCGCTCTTCGACACCCAGATCGCCGCACCGCTGCTCGGCCACGGCGAACAGATCGGCTACGGCAACCTCGTGCGCGAGCGCCTCGACATCGAGCTCGCGAAGTCCCACACGCGCGCCGACTGGACCCGCCGACCGCTGCCGCCCGAGCAGATCGCCTACGCACTCGACGACGTCATCCACCTCGAGACCCTGTACCTCTCGATGCGCGAGGAGCTCGAGACGCTCGGCCGCCTCGCGTGGCTCGCCCCCGAGTTCGCCGCGGCCGAGGACCCGGCCCGGTACGACCAGCCCGCCGCCGAGCGCTGGAAGAAGGTGCGGAACATCCAGCGCTACAAGGGCCCGACGCTCGCGGTGATCCAGGCGCTCGCGGAATGGCGCGAGCTCACGGCGCGCCAGCGCAACCTGCCGCGCAACTGGCTCATGAAGGACGACGTGCTGCTCGCCCTCGCCCAGCAGCGGCCGGATTCGGACGAGGAACTCGGGCACGTGCGCGGCCTCGACCGGAAGACGCGCGAGCGTCATGCCGGGGAACTCCTGACGCTGATCGCCGAGGCGGCGACCCGCACGCCGGAGCCGGTGCCGCCGTTCGCGAAGAAGAAGAAGCTCGACGCCGGGCTGCTCGCGCGCGTGCAGCTGCTCGACGCCTGGGTGCACCAGCGCGGCCTCGAGCTCGGTATCGCGCCCGGCCTGCTCGCGCCGCCGAAGCTGCTCGAGCGCATGGTCACCGGCGACGCCCGGGAAGCGCTCGCCGGCTGGCGCGATCCGCTGCTCGGGGACGATCTGGAGGCGCTGATCGAGGGCCGGCAGGGTCTCGCGGCGGCCTCGACGGGCGGACTCGCGCTGATGGACGTCTGAAGGTACCCTTCCGGGCTCCGGCGTCAGCCGACCGGCGCGCCCTGCGTCGTCGGTCGGTCGCCGGTCCCGCTCCGCCCCCTTCCATCGTCTGCCAACCCGCCGAGTCCGTCATGCCCGCCAGCTCCTCCGTCGTCACGCTCAACGAGCCGCTGTCGAACACCAACATCCTGTCCGAGCAGACGCTCGTCACGCCGGCCGAACTGCGCCGACGGCACCCGCGCACCGCGCAGGCGACCGCCACCGTGGAGGCCGGACGCGCCGCCGTCAACGCGATCCTCGACGGCACGGACACGCGTCTGCTCGCCGTCGTCGGCCCCTGCTCGATCCACGATCCGCACGCCGCGCGCGACTACGCGACCCGCCTGCTCGCGCTGCGCGAACGCGTGCAGGACCGCATCGAACTGGTCATGCGCGTCTACTTCGAGAAGCCGCGCACGACGGTCGGCTGGAAGGGTCTGATCAACGACCCGCACCTGAACGACTCCTTCGACATCGAGACCGGGCTCTCGACCGCCCGCGCCCTGCTCGTCGATCTCGCCGAGACGGGCCTGCCCACCGGCACCGAGGCGCTCGACCCGATCAGCCCGCAGTACCTCTCCGACCTGTTCTCCTGGTCCGCGATCGGCGCGCGCACCACCGAATCCCAGACCCACCGCGAGATGTCGAGCGGGCTGTCGACGGCGGTCGGCTTCAAGAACGGCACCGACGGCGGCCTCGAGGTCGCGATCAACGCCATGCAGTCCGCCGCGGCCCCGCACGCCTTCCTCGGCATCGACGGCGAGGGCCGCGCGACCGTGCTGCGCACGCGCGGCAACCGCCACGGCCACGTCATCCTGCGCGGCGGCGGCGGCAGGACCAACTACGCCGCGAGCGACGTCGCGACGGCCGAAGCCGCCCTCGCCGCTGCCGGCCTGCCCGCCCGCATCATGATCGACTGCTCGCACGCGAACGCGAACAAGGACCACGAGCGCCAGCCCCTGGTCGCCCGCGACGTCGCCGCGCAGCTCCAGGCGGGCTCGACGTCGATCATGGGCATCATGCTGGAATCCAACCTCGGCGCCGGCAACCAGAAGCTCGGCGACCCGAAGGACCTCGCGCGCGGCGTCTCGATCACCGATGCCTGCGTCGACTGGGACACCACCGAGTCGCTGCTGCTCGAACTGCACGAGACGCTCGGCGGTCGGCCCGGCTGAGACGGCTCGACAGGCGACCGGGGAGCGCCGGGTGAGCCGCTCGATCGCGGCGTCGGCGGAGCGGGACACGCTGTTCGCGGCCGGGCCGGTCGCGCCGTTCCGATTCGATGCCGACGTCGCCCGCGTGTTCCCCGACATGCTCGACCGCTCGATCCCGGGCTACGCGAGCATCGTCGCGCAGACGGGGCTGATCGCCGCGCGGTTCGCGCAGCCCGACACGCACCTCTACGACCTCGGCTGCTCGCTGGCGGCGAGCGCGCTGGCGATGCGCTCGGCCCTGACCGTGCCGGCGGCCGCCGGACGCGCCGACGAGCCGGCCGCGAACCCCCGTGCGACCCCCGACGCGCGAACGCAGACGCAGACAAGGACGCGGACGCGGACGCAGACACAGACACAGACACAGACACAGACGGAGACGCAGACGAAGACGCCGCCGGCGAGCCCTTCGCTCGGACAGGTGATCGCGGGCAGCTGCCGCATCGTCGGCGTGGACAACTCGTCCGCCATGCTCGAGCGCGCGGCCGGTGTCGTCGAGGAACACCGTCGCGCGACGCCGGCGGACGCGCTCGCGCCGGCGCTGGATCTGCACGAAGCCGATCTCGCCGCGTTCCCGCTCGAGCCTGCCTCGGTCGTCGCGATGAACTTCACCCTGCAGTTCGTCGCGCCGGACGCTCGCACCGTGCTGCTGACGCGCATCGCGGATGCCCTTCTCCCCGGCGGCGTGCTCGTCCTGTCGGAGAAGGTGCGCTTCGCCGACCCCGAACTCGATGCGCTGCACATCGACATGTACCACGCGTTCAAGCGCGCCAACGGCTACTCGGCGCTCGAGGTCGCGAGAAAGCGTGCCGCACTCGAGGACGTGCTCGTGCCGGACACGCTGCCCGAGCACGAGGCCCGACTGCGCACCGCCGGCTTCACGCGCATCGGCGTCTGGTTCCAGTGCTTCAACTTCGCCTCCCTGATCGCGATCCGGTGAAGGGCGAGCCTCGCGAGGGATCGGCGGCACCGTCGGCGGTTCCCGCCCGGTTTCGCCTCGACGCGGACGCGCTTCGCGCCGCCTTCGCCGACACGCCGCTCGTTCCCTGGAGCGACGCGTTGATCGCGGCGGTCCTCGAGGCGTCGCCGCGTCACGGCGATCTGCCGACCTGGCGTGCCGCGCTGGCGTGCCTGCCAGATCTGACCGTGTCGGCGCGCACCCTCGACGCGTCCGTCGTGGCGATCGAGGCCGCGACGGACGACGCCGTCCGCGCGTCGCTTCAGGAGTCCCTTCGCGCGCTCGTCCCCTGGCGCAAGGGCCCGTTCCGCATCGCCGACGTCGAGATCGATTGCGAGTGGCGTTCGGACTGGAAATGGGACCGCCTCGTTCCGCATCTCGCGCCGCTCGACGGTCGCCTGGTGCTCGACGTCGGCTGCGGCTCGGGCTATCACTCGTGGCGCCTGCGCGGTGCCGGGGCGGCCTTCGCGCTGGGCATCGATCCGGGGCTCCTGTTCGCCTGTCAGTTCGCGGCCGTGCAGCGCTACATGCAGGACCCGCACGTGCAGTGCCTGCCGCTGACCCTCGACGCGTTGCCCGCCCCCATGGCGATCTTCGACACCGTGCTCTCGATGGGCGTGCTGTACCACCGGCGCGATCACGAGGCGCATCTCGCCGAGCTCCTTGCCGCGCTCCGGCCGGGCGGTGAGCTCGTGCTCGAGACACTGATCTCCCCGTCGAAGACGGATGACGAACACCGCCTCGGCGAGCGCTATGCGCGCATGCGCAACGTCCGCGCCCTCCCCTCCGCGACGCGCGTCACTCGCTGGATGGGCGAGGCGGGCTTCGTCGACGTTCGGCTGATTTCCGTCGACGTGACCTCCACCGAGGAGCAGCGCAGCACCGACTGGATGCCGTATCGATCGCTCGTCGATGCGCTCGATCCGGCGGATCCGGACAAGACGGTCGAAGGCCACCCCCGGCCGCATCGCGCGATCCTGCTGGCTCGCAGGCCGTGACGAGCGGAAGCGCCAGACCCTCCGGACTCAGGGCAGAGCGTCCACCAGAGACGCGAGCGTGCGCGTCATGCCGTCGAAGACCGGCCCCGACACGGCAGCCGGGACATCGGCCGCGGTGTCGCGTTCGACCCGCTCGATGACGGCGGGAACGTCCGACGAGAGTCGCGAGACGATGTCTTCCAGCTCGTCCGCCATCGCGCAACGGCCCGCCGTCGCCACGACGTGCCGCGGCAGGATGTCCGCGAGCCGGTAGTGGCGGTTCGCGCCGTGCCAGCCCATCGCGAAGGCCGCCTTCTGCCTCGGCAGTTCCGGGCTGCCGACGTAGGGCCAGACGGACAGCATGTCGTAGAAGGGCGTCATGGTGTACCGCCCGCCGGCCTCCAGGAAGACGCTGAAGTTCTTCGCGTGTCCGTCGACCGCCGCGAGCAGGAGGAACACGACCTGCGCCGTCAGGAAGGCTCGCCGATCCTCGGTCGCCCGGCGCGAGCCGGACAGGAACGTCATGGCGCGTTCGATGCCCGGTCCGCCGTCCACTTCGTACTTGGCGTCGCGCG
>Ga0209187_1004135_pt1 | contig 11357 bp, 6 predicted proteins | sample BantaG_FD_187430 | JGI IMG/M metagenome (GOLD analysis project Ga0209187, IMG submission 187430) | Marine algal microbial communities from Bantry Bay, Ireland - BantryBay_4 metaG (SPAdes) (version 2) | ecosystem: Host-associated > Algae > Red algae > Unclassified | place: Bantry Bay, Ireland... | reverse complement strand
AGAATTTATGCGTGCTGCCATCGCAGAATCAGAGAGAGGAATGAACAATAATGAAGGTGGCCCTTTTGGTGCTGTAATCATAAAAGATGGAAAAATAATAGGTCGCGGTAATAATCGAGTTACCTCAAGCAATGATCCTACTGCCCATGCCGAAATTTCGGCGATACGAAATGCCTGTTCTGCAATTGAAAACTTCGATCTGTCTGGCTCCGAAATTTATACCAGTTGTGAGCCTTGTCCGATGTGCTTGGCTGCCATCTTCTGGGCACGTATTGATAAGATCTATTTTGCTAATACTAAAAAGGATGCTGCTGGAATCGACTTTGACGACGACTTCTTCTATCAGGAGATCGATAAACCTTTAGCCAAGCGAAGTGTCCCTATGCAGCAGATGATGCGAGAAGATGCGATCAAAGTATTTCAAGCTTGGACTAACAAGAAGGACAAAATCGCGTACTAAGCAACTAGGTGGCATCAAAGGAAGATACATATAAAACGATTAGTGCAACAGCGGAGGGATTCATCAAAGATCGTGGATCTAAGTTTTATGCCTACGCATATCCTGTCATCCATATAGATCATGTAGAAACTGCTCAAGCAAACCTAAGAAAACAGCACAATAAGGCTAGGCATCATTGTTATGCCTATAGACTAGGTACGGACGGTAACAATTTCAGAGCCAATGACGACGGAGAGCCGTCAGGTACAGCTGGTAAACCTATCTTAGGACAAATAGATAAATTGGAATTATGCGATGTGCTAGTGGTGGTGGTCAGATATTTTGGCGGCACACTGTTAGGTACTGGAGGATTGATACAGGCCTATCGAAAAGCAACAGAGGATGCTTTGGAACAAGCTAATATTGTTAAAAAAATTATTACCCTGAGGTTTAAAATAGACTTCGATTACAGCTTGATGGCTCCAGTCATGAACGCCATCAAAAAACAAAAATTGAATATCCTTGAACAATCATTTACCGAAAAGGCTTATATTACAGTAGCCTTTCCTAAGTCTGAAGTGCAAAAATCCATTATGTCGCTGAAAGCTAGTATATTAGGCATAAGTTTTGACCAAGTAACTGTAGAAACCAAAATCGGAGGATTGAAGATTACAGAATTTTAAAGACTCATCGCAAAATTGTCTTTATTTTCTATCCTCCCAAATGAAAATAAACCAGCAATGATGAAAATCAAGATTACACTTTTACTGCTTTCCATATCTCTATTTAGTTTTGCACAAAACGCTAACGATGGCTTAGAAAGCTTAGAGATATCGTTGGATATCACGCAAATCCAGCAAGTCCTTAAAGACGCGCCAGTTTTCGATGTCAAACTAAAGACAAAATCCAATAAAAAAATAAGCGTCCCTACATTATCAGGAGAGCCTGCTGAATTTTACGTCTTTGAGACGATAAGTATGGAGGAGCCATTGTATAGCAAATTTCCTCAGATTAGATCTTATATTCTCATTAACAAGGATGATCCAAATTATCGTGGAAGATTGAGCACTGGACCAGATCAGGTGCATATTATGACTAAGCACAATGGACAATCTGAATTCATTGAACCAAGTAGTAAAAAAAATAAATATAATCTATACCAAGGTTCTAATGATAGAAGCAACATGACATGTGGTGTAGAGGAGATAGAACAGCAAATAGAAGAATCCCAAAATAGGAGCGCGCAAAGCTCTTTTAGTAATGGAACCATTCTAAGAACTTATAGAATTGCAATTGCTACAGCGGGTGAATTTTACAATGAATTTGGTGGCACTACTAAAAATAGCACTAATGATGCATTGGTTCTTGCTAAGATCAATAACTATCTCAATTTGTTAAATGATATTTTTGAAGATGAGTTAGCAGCACATTTTAATTTGATTGGAAATAATACGGTAATAATGTTTGCCGATCCTGTTAATGATAATTTAGACCCAGCAAATAGAGTCGGCTCTTCACAATCTGTAATTAATGGAGCTATTGGAGCTATGGGTTATGACTTAGGTCATACATTCTACACCATTCCACCACCAGCACCACCTTTAGCTCCTTGCTGTTATACTTCTGGAATCGCCAACTTAGCAATTCTTTGTGAGGACAATTTTAAAGGCGGAGCTTGGACTGGAGCTTCTGGTGGAGCCAGTGACGACCTTTTCATGGGAACTTTTGCACATGAAATCGGCCATCAGTTTGGAGCGCATCATTCCATGTATGGGACTACGAACAATTGCTCTCAAAGGAGTCCAGGTCATGGCTATGAACCAGGTTCAGGTAATTCGCTAATGAGTTATGAAGGTACTTGCGGTGTTCAAAATATTACTCCAGAAGTAGCTACTATATATTTTCATAACCACAGTTTAGATGAGATGATTACAGAAATGAATGCTAAATCATGTCATACTTCTCCCACCACTTCCAATTCGGTTCCCGTAACAACAGCGCCAATTAATAAAACAATACCTAAAGGAACTCCTTTTGAATTAGAAGGCTCCGCTACTGATGCAGATGGCGATGCCATATACTTTATTTGGGAAGAATATGATACAGATAATACCCCATTAATCATAGATATGACTACTGATAATAGTGCTCTTTTTGCTCCAAATGCGGCAGCTACGAGTACCACGGCTCCTTTATTTAGAAGTTTTGACCCATCTTTAGATGGTAATCATAGGGTATTTCCTAAAATTTCCGATATTATTGATAATACACAAACACAAGGAGAGATATTACCTCAAGTGTCTAGAAATATGAAGTTTAGGTTGACTTCTCGTGATTTTAATCCAGCGGGAGGTGCTGTGTCTTGCGATGAGGTAGATATAACTGTGGATGACACAGTCGGCCCTTTTGATGTCACCTCACAATCAACGACCACCAACTGGGTTGCCAATGGAGCCAATACTGCTACCATCACCTGGAGTGTTGCGGGTACTAGTTCGATTTGCTCCAATGTGGACATCATCTTTTCCACTGATAAAGGGCTTTCATTTCCATATACCTTGGTTACAAATATTCCCAATAATGGAAGCTACGTTTTAACCATTCCAAATTTACCTACTGAAATTGGGAGAATAAAAATTAGATGTTCAGACAATTACTTTTTCGATATCAATGAAGCGGACATCACTATTACTTCAACTTGTGATGCTGTGGCAGTTAGCTTTTCACCAGATACGGATGTTACAGCGATAGAAGGTAGTAGTGGATTAAACCTATCTTTGGGTGCAGACTTTGGAGCTTCCATAAGTACTTTTGCAGGAAGCATTGAAAATAGCGACCCTCAATCAAGTCTAGCCGTTGCTGACAATTCTGGGAGTTGCTTAAATTTTAATGGTAATTCAGTCCAATATGATATGTATACATTTCAGGTATCTAGTTCTGGAACTCATACATTCAGTAAGCCTTTTGGAAATGGGTCAGGCTTAGTAATGAATATATATGAAGGATCCTACAATCCAGGTTCACCGTGTACCAACTTTGTTGCAAGTTCAGGAACTTTTAGCGGAGGGAGTGTTTCAATCAGTAATTCTGTTTCCGCAAGTTTAACTTCTGGCATAGCATATACTTTTCTAGTAAGTTCATTTGATACAAATAGTCCAAATCTTCCATCTTCATATGATATTACCCCGTCTCCTACTGTCTTTGATGGGTCACCACCACCACCTACTGGATTTAGCTACACATATGTCGCAGTCAATAATGCGACAGGCAACGTAGCTGCAATCAATGCCAACTCAAACTTTACTGCCTTAACTCCAGGAACATATACTGTTCATGGACTTTCTTACCAAACATCTAATAGCATCACATCATATATTGGAGGTAGCTTTAGTGCCTTTCAAACAGATGTTTTCAATCTTATAGTTTGTGGTGCTTTTAGTACTAACACGATTACCTTGACTATTCAAAGCAGCGGTAATTGTCCTCCAAATTACGCAGGGGGTAATGCATTGAGTGTAACAGAGACAGGTGTACAAGATTATGAAACTGATGGTGCTATAGAGTCTACGCAGATAATAAATGCTTCAGCTTCGGTGGATTATGATTCAGGTACAAGTATCACGCTGGATACTCCATTTGAGGTGAAGCAAGGCGCTACTTTTCATGCCTTTATAGATGGTTGTGCGGGTGCTATGTTGAATGAAAATTCAGAAGACGAAGATAATAAATAATAGCTCCAAATTTTGGGGCCGTCAAGGTTCAGATTGCGGCGAAAAGCCTGCCTTCTGTACTTGACCGCGTCATACGCTATATCCCTTTTTTTGCAAAGCGAAACAAAGGTATACCGCTTCTACCGCTCGTCCCTGGCGCGCTCCGCTTGCATTGCTTGGCTGTTCGCCGCGCCCATTTTTAGTGGAGAGTTGATAGAGGATAGTTGATAACCCCGTTTTGATGCCTACCATTTTTGTTATGCCTATATTTATTGTACAACCAAAATATTACCTGTTGCGAGGACTTGTCCTTCACTGCGGATTATAACCTTATAATTTCCATTTGGGAAATCTCCTACTTGCACATTTTGCGTATATAAACCTGCTGCAAAATTTTGCGAGGGTATCTTTCTGATCAACTTTCTATCCATATCGTAGATCGATACCTCTAATAAAAATGCTTCTTCCAATGCAATTTGGATTTGCACCAGATCACTAGCTGGATTAGGATGAATACCCATGATCTTAAATTTATTTAGCAATGTGTTATTAGTGCTTGTCATGAATGGATCTGGTGGTGCAGGTGTATCTTGATTTAGCTTTTCTTCGCTCGGTGAATTGTTTTCTGTCAATTTATTTTCTGTATCCTGCGTGAAATAAGCGGCTGCAAAGGTTTCTGTGGTGCGTAGGCCAGTGACCTCTGAATAAAAATAATCTGCCTGAACCCTATCTTCCTTGATATCTAAAATATAATATCCATGCTGATCTAAATCTACATATCTCATGTGCGGATTTGGATTGACCCCATTATTGGGAACGGGTTTATTGATTTGAAATTCTAATCCGTTAGCTAAAATTGGATTTACATTTTCATTGAAGTTTTTTGAGCTGATACTTGGGGTGGTAAACTCTACACAAATAGATCCAACTTGCGTTTCTCCATCATAGTCTGGGCTATCATTGCTCACTCCTGCAAACTGTGGGTACGCCGAAGGTCGCTTACTGACATCAAATGCCATACTCACATGGGCATCCCCAGTCAAGATGACTACATTGTCAATATCATTATCCTTGACGACATCCAAAACTCGGTCTCTTTCGGCTGGATATCCATCCCAGATATCCAGAAAGCTGCTTTCTACTGACTCATAACTCGCACCGAAACCAAAATCTGCAGCAAAGCCTATATTAAACTCTGAAAAGACTACTTGGTTTCCTATGATTTTCCATTTAGCATCAGAGGACACTAGTTGAGTGAATAGCCATTGTCGTTGATCACTTCCTAATATAGTTCTTGTGACACTATTCAAAGCAGGATCGGCAATATCTGACAATTGCTTATCACGACCCTCTAATCGAGTGTCTAACATGATGAGATCGACTAAATCACCATACTGTACTTTTCGGTATACTTTCATATCTGCGGTTTCGCGTATCGGCATCCACTCGAAGTAAGTTCGCTTGATCGCTGCTTTTCTATCCACCCAACTCCCTTCAGATGCGTCGTGATTTTGAGCACCATTTTCATATGCATCATTGGCTGCTTCGTGATCATCCCATACGGCTATGATGGGATGCTGTTGATGCATTTTGATCAGCTGCTCATCCAGTCTGTAGGTAGAATATCTGATTCTATATTCATCTAGGCTTACAATTTCCTGTTCTGGAAGTACTGGACGTTCATCATATAAATTTTCATCTCCATTTTCGCGATCTGGATATTCATAAATATAATCCCCCAAGTGAACTATCGCATCTAGATCATTTCTTTCTGAGATTCTTTCGTAGGCATTAAAATATCCTGCTTGATAATTACTACAAGACACCACCGCAAATCTAAGATGATTGACATCAGAGGACGGTACGGTCTTAGTCCTTCCAATCAGTGAGTATTGATCATTATATTTGAAAGTATAGTAGTATGTAGTCCCAGGATCTAGTCCAGTAACATCTACCTTTACAGTATAATCCTGATTGACCGAGGTGCTTACAGTACCTGAGGCAACAACATTTTTCAAACTAGGATCGCTAGCCATTATCCAATCTACCTGTGCAGATTCTCCAATAATCTCAGGCGTGACTCTAGTCCAGATCACCACCCGATCTGCTAGTGGATCTCCAGATGCTATCCCATGAAAGAAGGGAGCTAAATTTTCTTGAAACCTGCGTGGATCACCATCTCTAGAATTGACTAGTGTTTTGTCTTGCGCAAAAGAGGTCGCACAAAGGATGCAAAAGAAAAGTGATAGCGTTAATTTAGGCATAATCAAGCGTTTGAAGTTTAAACGATGGACACTACCATAGGTTATCAATAGAATACGTTATCATTTGGTTAAAAGCGGAGAGTTAGCGGCTATATCAGCCATTTTTCTAGAATGCAGGCTCCTTCCCTGGAGCTAAATCTATGGTATAGGCATGTTCAATCCATTTTTTATAGAGTTGATTCTTTTCTAAGATGTCCTTGTTCCCGAGGATGATCAGCTGTTTCCTTGCTCTAGTGAGGGCCACATTCAGTTTTCGGTCAATGCCTTCTTCATTCAATGATACCATACTGTCCAATTGGAATACATCATTGGTGCAAAGTGAGATGATGATAATATCTCTAGCCCCACCTTGATACCGCTCTACCGTATCAACCATGACCTGCTCATAGTCGAGCTTCATTTCTTCGAAGTGGTTTTTTAAACAGGCGATCTGCGCTCTGAAGGGAGTAATAATTCCGATAGTGTCTTTCGAAATATTTACATTATTGATCTGATATAATTTTTTCAGGTATGTAAGTAGTTCTCCTACTTTTTGTGCTTCGTGGGTGTTCATTTTTGGATTTCCTGAAAACTCAGGTTGCGTATTTATAAATACTTTACGTTGAGTAGCAAGAATATTCCAGGGACTTTCACCTTCCGTTCGCAGAGCCAAGACCTCCGTTTGATCCATTCCCCGACTTGGCAGAAGTTCTAAAAATCCATGGTAGAACGTTTCACTGGGGAAGGCCATCAGCTCTGCGTGACATCTCCCTTGTTCACTTAGGTTCGCGTAGGCATGATTCCATTCTTGATCTTGTAGTCGATGATACATCCTTTCAAAATAGGAGTCCCTCAAATCCTTCAATCCGATTTTCTCTAGATGTTTGTTATCCACTTGGGTAAAAGTTTTTCTTTGGGCAACTACCGCTGGCAATTGTTTATGATCACCAATAAGGGTAAAATGCTTAAAGTAAGGTAAGATTCCCAGCATCATAGGTTCTAGTATTTGGCTGGCTTCGTCGATGATGCATCTATCAAAATTCTTGAGGGTAAAGAGCTCTACCTTACCAAGTATACTTGCCATAGTTCCAACTACAATTCGCTTACTCTTAATAAAATCTGACAAGGCTGCCCTGGTTTTAAAATCTTTCATCCTATTTGACAAGAGACTATCGGCATACTTTGGATCAGAGGCATACTTTGATCCGATTCGAATATATTCATTCTGTCCTAGACCATCGATTGATTGTAGAGCTCCACAGATCTCATCTACTGCTCGATTGGTGTAGGCCATAAGTAGGATAGACTGGGAAGAATTATGTAGGAAGTGCTGTACCATATTTTTCAACATTACACTCGTCTTACCTGTGCCTGGTGGACCCCATAGTAAGAAGTAATCTTGTGAAGCAATGGCCTTGTCAAACACACCTTGCTGGATAGGAGTCAATTCTTCGCAAACATATTTTTGGCTTGGTTGAGCCTGGCGTGGTGCTTCTAGTCCAAGAATCAGTTTCTTTTTCCTCTCGTCATGCCCCATAAACTGGTACACCGATCTGTACATATTATTGAAGCCAGTGTCTAATTTGTCAAGCTCTGCATTCCAGTTTTTATTTGCCTCAAATATGGAGATATTAGATTGCTTGGCTCTTAATCTTATCGACACTTCAGTAGCATTGATATCAACTAGCGTGCACTTAAACATCTGTTCTTTGAGTACATTGGTTTCCATCTCTCGATAAGGATATAATACTACTAAATCTCCTTTTCTAAAATTGGCCAGCCTATTCGTAGATTCCGTTCTCTTAAATGTGAGAACAGCCTCATCCATTGCAGCCGCTTCAGGGCTGATCAGTTCTAATTTTTGTAGGATGCTGAAAACTTCTTCCTTGATACGTAGTGAATGTCTCCAGAGAGAAGATAAACCTCTACGCTGATGTGCATTGTCTTCACCCAGCTTAGAGATTTTTTGTTCTCTGGCAATGAAGCCTAACCACACCAAAAAATAAGTCTTTTCAAAGTTAGAAAATGAGGCACTTAATTCTTCATAGGCTTGTAAATCACTCGCCTCGTAGCCAGATACTTTAATTAATCTTTCGGTAGATAGTACGCTGTCTAGAGTACTCAGGGCCAAATCATTATTTGGTAACAGTTGGCACAGTTTCTCCTCCAAAGCTAGCATGTTATTCCTGATTTGAATGGCCTCCATCTGGGATGCGTTGGAAGGTGTAGCATAGCGCAGTGAGCGTTCTACTAGTGCAGAATAAAGTATATAGTTCATAGACTTGACCCTAGTCCCATATACCGATCTGACCAATAAATCATACAAAAGTGTTTGTATATAGTGGTTGGAATTGATCCCGTCGTGATTCGGTTTGAATATCTTGCCACTTTTCAATTCAATGATAGAGTTAATATCATTGTCTCCTAAGGCCAAAGCATCTAGCCGCCCTTGTATTCCATATTTTTGAGAATAAAATGAAGGCTCAAGTACTAGCGTATTAGGATCAATGTCCAAGGCCAGTAGATTTTCGGAGATCACTTTCTGTAGATTTAAAAAGTGAGTTCTGGCTTTATCTCTAATCTCCATAAGTGTTGAATCATCCATCAAAGCAAATGCTAAGGGATTAAGTTTGAATACTTTGATAAAGAGTTCGTCAAAGTTGGCCTCTTTCTGATTAACCAGCTCATCTAAAAAGAAGTTTGCTATGTTTCCAAGCATCAATGCAGGAGAACTTGTAAATCGTTTCAGTTTATTGAGCAAGTGCAAATCTGGTTCTGTTCCATAGCTTTTGAAGCAGTTGGCTACGGCTGTGACATCCATCAGATAATCAGGAAGTACTACAAATGCTCTGGGTCTACAAATACCATCTTGATCAATTTCTACATCTATTAGGTTAAGTGTAATTGGTAGCTTAAAAACTGCTTTGATTAAGTGAATCGTTGGATTAAAATTCTCATTCCTATCGCTGAGATTGTAAGCCACATATACTTCTTTACCTGTCTCTGTAGTAGCTATAAATTGTTCTTTGCCCTCTAAGTCTTCGATCAGAACTACTTCTAATAGCGGAACGAATGACTTGATCTCAATCTTGCGATCTAGTAATGGTGTTCTGTAGCTGGTAAAGGGCTCTAAACCTATTGGTACAGATTCTTCATAGATTAGGCTGACTAAGTTGGATAATATTTTGTACCCCAATTGTGTAATGTCTGCAGCATCGTAGTCATCCAATCGCTGATAGGCTTTGCGAAATATATGTGTTTCGTATTGTAGTAAGCCTGGTACTCTATGTTTTTGGCAGATGTATGCGAAAACAATTGCTGGAGAAGGTTGTATTGGATTTGTATGACGTCTTTATCTTCTAGTTGAGTTTGCTTTTCGATGAGCTCTTCTAGTTCTGAATAGAATAATGTGGGGAGTGAGACCTGATCCATCTTCAAAAGTAAGGAAATGATTTTGTTGGTAGGAGGCAATATGACATGATTTTAAAGAAAATCTAGCCAGTTAAGTAATTATTGGTTCGATAATATGCACGGCGCACTTTAAGTTGCGCCATTTCAGAGGCTCGTATACTAGACTCAACATTACAAATGGCGATGCCCTATGCTAAGTTGTTTAACCCCGTTGGGGTCTTATAATAATGTCTGCGATAACCGCCCTGAAAGGGCTATCACAAATTAGCGAGGGGTAACGCCCCGCGTATTTTGGTAATTAATCATTGAGTCCTGAAAGGGCGAAACACCTAGTTGTGAAATAATTCTTAGGTTGATAAATCCACGAAATGGTAATTTGTTTAAATCTTAGGTTGTATTGGGCTAATCAATTTGTCACGATTTTAAAGAAAATCACGCCAAATTGGATCTTGCTATTCTATGAAGCCCCAGATTTCCAATCCAGGGCTATTGATATTGCACCTCATCTAGTCAGCTAGGCAAGTACGCTGTAGTGCTGTTTTCTACTTATTTGGGTAAGATAGAAATATTGCATAAAAAAAGCCGATGCTGTGTAGCATCGACTTTTAAATATCTTAGAAAATCTTAGAAAATCTTTGACTAAGCAACCTCTTTCACGATTGACGCGAAAACTTCTGGGTTGTTCATAGCTAAATCTGCTAATACCTTTCTATTTAGTCCAATTTCCTTTTGAGAGAGACCGTGCATTAATTTTGAATAAGTAGTACCGTTTTGTCTAGCGGCTGCATTGATTCTAGCGATCCAAAGCGCTCTGAAAACACGCTTTTTGTTTTTCCGATCGCGATAAGCGTAAGACCAACCTTTTTCTACTGCGTTTTTAGCTACAGTGTAAACATTTGATCTAGCTCCAAAGTATCCTTTGGCAGCTTTTAAGATTTTTTTTCTTCTTTTTCTGGAAGCGACAGAGTTGACTGACCGTGGCATAAATAAATAATTTTAGTTCAATACAGAGGCTATATGCTCTTCAAGTCCTGTATTCTCGTTAAAAAATAATGTCTAGATGCAAAGTAATGCCTTGATTCTCTTTTCATCTCCTTTACAATGGACGATAGTAGAACCAGTAAGCCTAAGCTTTGCTTTTTTGGAACGCTTACGCAGAAGGTGTCTTTTACCTGCTTGGTAGCGCTTAATTTTCCCTGAACCAGTAACCTTGAATCTCTTCTTGGCACTAGAGTGGGTTTTCATTTTAGGCATTGTAATGTATTTTAAATGTCTATAAATAGCTCTATTTGCGAGAGCGAGTGCAAAGATAGGCAAATAGTACTAATATTTCAACGTGCAAAAGGGGCTATTTTGATGCAAAAGCGGACTTTATTGCAATTATGAGTTATGGATTATGGATCATGAATAGAAATAAGGGTTAATCTTGGGGGGGGTGAGCTCTTTGTGTCAGGGGTGGGAAGTGTGCGACCGATAGGGAGCAGTCCGAAGGTGCTCATCGTTTTTCTCGATGAGTGCATGAGGACGGGAGCGAATGCGGACCACTGGACGGCC
>Ga0209187_1004134_pt1 | contig 11359 bp, 4 predicted proteins | sample BantaG_FD_187430 | JGI IMG/M metagenome (GOLD analysis project Ga0209187, IMG submission 187430) | Marine algal microbial communities from Bantry Bay, Ireland - BantryBay_4 metaG (SPAdes) (version 2) | ecosystem: Host-associated > Algae > Red algae > Unclassified | place: Bantry Bay, Ireland... | reverse complement strand
TTGGCGCAACATGTGAGCGAGAGTCACCATTAGAAGTAGAATTGTTGAGCGAAAGCAGAGGCAATAATGTTTGTGCAGGTGGTCAAACAGTCAGAGAATGGTTCATTGATTTAGATAAGAGTGGAGACTTCTCACCTGGAGATCCTTTCTGCCAACAAATCGTAAGTGTTGATGCTTCTACAGCATTCGATCCAAATACGATCAAATGGCCAAAAGCATACGATGGCAAACAAGTCGAAGGTGTCAACTTAGAGCTTAACGATGAAGGTGAACTAATAGAAACGCCAATCACAGTATCAATGGGAGATCCTGCAGCATGTACTCCAGATGACATTGGTATTGGTAATGGGGATGGAGCAAATGGCTCTAACGGATTAGGCCTACCAGTCTGGTGCGATACAGAATGTGGCTTGATTGGATATTCTATGGAAGCAGATACAATTAGAGCAAGTGATGCTTGTTTGAAGATCATCAGAAGATGGACGGTTGTAGACTGGTGTTCATATGATGCAAATGGCACAGATGTCGATGATGAGAACGATACATCAAGAGACAGTTTCGAAGCTGTTGAAGATTGGGCTCAATCAGATCTAAATGGACCAAGTTGTCCAGAAAGCGGACCAGACATAGGCGATCCAGTATACTTTAGATACTCGAGTGTAGATAGAGATGGATACTATACATACGATCAGGTGATTGTTGTGATTGATGATACAGCACCAGAGATAGATGGTCCTGCAACATATGTCGTTAACACAACAGGTGGAGCACAGAGTAAAGATGATCCGACAGATTGCACAGGAAGTGATGATATCACAGCTAATGCAGTTGATTTATGTGGTGGACAGATGACAGGCTCAGACTTATTACAATGGCAAATAACTGTATCTAAAGACGGCGTAGTTGTAGCTAGTAAAGCGGCAAGAGGATCGGAAGCGACGATGAATTCACAAGTAGGTAGTCCTGGAGATGTACACATCATTACATGGAGAGTCAAAGATGGTTGTGGTAATGAGACTAGCGCTCAGACGACAGTGACATTTGGAGATCAACAAGCACCGACACCATTCTGTGTATCTGGATTAACAACTGCCTTTATGGCAAGTGATGGATCCATAGCAGTATGGGGCGCAGAGTTTGACTTTGGCAGTTTTGATAACTGTACAGAGACAGAAGACTTGAGATTCACACTAGTGAGAGCAGATGAGACGCCAATCAGACCAGGAGAAGAAGGATTTGAAGACCAGACAGGCATTGTTTTCCATTGCAGTGATTTCACAAGCTTTGAAGAGTTAGATGTCTATGTGTGGGATGAAGTTGGAAATGGAGATTTCTGTACGGTAGGAATCATACTTGCTGATAACGGAAATGTGTGTGATCCTGAAGGAGAATTGGATAAAGACGATGAAGAAGAAATGGAAGAAGTTGATCAAGGCGCGGGATTTGTAATTGCTGGTCAAGTCAGAACTTCGTACGGAGAAATGATAGATAACGTACAAATTACAGCAGAAGCTTCAGGTTTAGCGGAATATCCACTGACAAGAGTAACTGATGGTAATGGAACGTATGCCTTTGAGAATAATCCAACGGATGAAAACTACAGGTTGACTGCTCACAGAGATGATGATTACATGATCGGTGTTTCTACACTTGATTTAGTTCTTATCTCAAGACATATAGTTGACTTAGCTTCATTCGATGATCCATTTACGATCCTTGCAGCTGATGCTTCTGGTGATGGAAGAGTAAGTGCAGTCGATTTAGCAGAGCTTAAGAGACTGATACTTGGAGTAAATGATGATTTATCAAATACCAGTTCTTGGATATTCGTAGATGCAGATCAGAATTTCTTTGACGCATCAAATCCTTGGCCTTTCACATCTGATATTGATGTAGTTGGATTAAGCCAAGATATGATGTCAGAAGATTTCATCGGTGTCAAAATTGGTGATGTGAACGAAAGCTTCCTTGGTGCAGAAAATCGATCTGCTGGAACATTAACATTGCAAGCAAATGATGCAGCCTTAGTCGCTGGTCAATTGGTTGAAGTTGATGTAACAGCTGATAACTTTAATCAAGTGGCGGGTTACCAATTCACATTGGCTCATAATGGCATGACATTTAAAGGCATTCAAGAAGGTGCATTAAATGTTGACGAAACGAACCTTGGATTAGAAGAAGGTAGATTATCAATGCTTTGGTATTCTGCTCAAACACTTGAAGTTGATGCAAACGAGACATTATTTACTTTGACATTTGAGGCGACTCAAACAACGAAGATATCTCAATCACTTGCATTGAATTCATCAATAACAAAATCTGAAGCATATATCGGTCAAGGACTAGATATATACGGAATAGATCTAGTGTTTGGTGAAAACTCTTCAGAAGTTGCTCTATACCAAAATCAGCCAAACCCATTTGAAGAATCGACTTCAATTGGATTTGATTTACCAACAGCTGCTCAAGCAAGCATATCAATATTTGATGTTGCTGGAAAAGAGTTGATGAAAATTGATGGTAATTATGCGGCTGGTTATAACGTAGTAACAGTGAATGCTAGAGATCTTGATGCAAGTGGTATACTTTATTACCAACTGCAGACTGGAACTCAGACTGTCACTAAGAAAATGATTGTGGTTTCTAAGTAAATCACTTTAACATACACATGTGGTCTTTCTCAGGTAGACCATTGGTTAATGTTGGCGGCTCTAGCGGTAGAGCCGCCAATTTTTTCATGCAAAATTCTATAGATTATATTATTGTTGGATTTGGGATAGCAGGCGCTATTCTATCTTATAAGCTCTGGAAGCTAAATAAGACTTTCATTGTTTATGATGCTCCTTCAATGGCTTCTGCAAGTAGTATTTCATCTGGTTTAATCAATCCGATTACAGGTAGAAGATTTGTAAAATCATGGCACTTTGAAGAAATACTGCCAAGTTTAAAAGCAACCTACAGAGATATAGAATCTAGCTTGAATATAACTTTACTAGAACAAACCAATATACATCGATCACTATTCACAGTAAATGATGAAAATCTATGGGAAACTATAGCTCTCAACGAATCAGACTATTGTTTGACCAATGAATACGCTCATTCAAAATGGAAGAACACCATCACACGTCGTACAAGAATGGGAACGATTCGAGCTTATAGAATCAATGTTCAATTACTAATTGAGACATTGCTAAATCAATACAAGTCTAGCTATGTTTGTGAGCCTTTTGAATACGATAAAGTGAGTATAGAGGCTAAAAGAGTCAACTATAAAGGCAACCAAGCAAAAAAGCTGATTTTTTGTGAAGGCCATTATGTCAAGAATAATCCATTCTTTTCTGACTTGCCTATGGAGCCAGTAAAAGGAGAGGTGCTGTATGTTCGTATACCAAATTTTTCTCCAGATTCAATACTAAAGGACAAAGTATATCTCGTCCCAATAGGTAATGAAATATTTTGGGTTGGATCAACATATGAATGGGAAAACCTTAACAATCAGCCAACTGAGGCAAAACGAACCTACATAAAACAGATATTAGATGATCTACTGGATGTGCCATACGAGATAATAGATCATAAAGCAGGTGTGAGACCTTCAACGAAAGAACGGAAACCAATAGTCACTATTCATCCTAAACACTCAGAATTAGCCGCATTCAATGGTTTAGGAACAAAAGGCTCTTCATTAGCACCATATTATGCTGATCAACTTATTCAATTGATTTCTTAACATTTCTACCAAGGAATGAAGCAACGCTTAATCCAGCGATAATATGCCATACTCCCCAAGCAGCTGCCACTAAAGTCATCCCTCCAAGACCATTAAAGAAGGTGAAAATTAGCGCTAAGGCTAAACCTGAATTTTGAATTCCAGTTTCAATAGTCAAAGTCTTTCGTGAAGCCGCATCAAGCGAGAAAAAACGAGCTATTAAATTCCCACCTAGAAAAGCACAGAAGTTATGTATGATTACAAGCCCCATCACTGCTGGGATATATGTGATGAACGAGTCGAAGTTGGAAGCTACTGCTAGAATGACAATCACAAGAAAAATTATCATGGAAACATTCTTTAGTACTTTCTCTAGTTTTAAGGCGAGACCCTTCTGAAAGTATCTAACTAACATGCCTATGAGCATAGGGAAAACTATAATGAAGAATATAGTCGCAAGTACGTCTGGAACACTAAGGCTAATTTTTCTCAACAACTCCTGACTCGGCTCGTAGAGCGATCCGTAAAATGTTAAGCCCAAAGGAGTGAAGATTACAGCGAGAGAGCTAGTTACTAAAGTTAAGCTCACGGATAGTGCGACATTTGCATGAGCCATTGAACTCATGAAATTTGAAATATTACCTCCAGGACAAACGGCAATGAGGATCATACCTAAGGCAACACTCGGTTGTGGTTTAAATATATATACCAAAACCACCGTTATTAAAGGTAAAAACAGTAACTGTGATGCAAGTCCTGCAATTAATTGTTTGGGTTGCTTAAAAACCCGTTTGAAATCATCAAGAGTCAATCCTAATGCTACTCCAAACATGATAAATGAAATAGCTACATTTAACCAGAAGACATTAGATTCACTAAAAATGTAACTTATGTTATCTATGCTATTCATATCAAATATCAAAGTAGTACATTAAAAGCAAGCATTCTGATATTTTGATATTCTTTTTAACATGAATTTAAATGTTACAATTTGTGTAATTCTAAAGATTCCTTCATCTTAAATCTAATGAGGTCACTAAAATATATAGCAATTCTCTGCATCTTTGGTTTATGTGTTGCTTGTTCGCAAAAAATACAACAAGAAAAAATGACAAAACCAAAACCCTTGTATATAGAATTTTGGACTAAGATCGATTCTCTTGAGCAAAAAGGGCAATTAAAGGTTGCTCTCGATAGTATACAATCGAAGCTTCTAGAATTTGAGAAATCGGAAAATGAAGATCAAATTTTAAAAGCTAAATTCTATGAAGCTAAATATCAAGTGCGCCTTTCTGAGAACTCATATGAACAAACAATCAATACTTTTGAAAGTAAATTAGCCGAATTAAATAACAATAAGTTTGAGAGGATTTACAACAGTATACTTGGCGAATTATATGAAAAATATGCAAAACTAAATCAGTTTAAAATAGCCCAACGTACACAAACGTTATCAGATACAGAAGATATTACAACGTGGAGTTTACAGAAGTTACTCTTGAAAAGTAATGCTCATTATTACTCTTCTGTAGATACATTGGTAAATAAAAAGGACGCTCAAGAAATAAATAACATATTAGATAATCCCAAAAAGAGACCTGAACAATTTGACTTAAATACTTTGCTATTAATAAGAGCAATAAAACACTTTAGTAATGAATATACATTGGCAATTGAGTCTACAAATGGCTTTACATTAAGAGCAGATGAAGCTTTTGCCACTAAGGAAATATTCTCAAATTTTAATTTCGAAACCTCGGCTGTTTCTGTTAATAATCCGCAACTTAGAACTTTGCGATTATATCAAAAGCTATTAAGATATCAGACGACGGATTTGCTTTCTGATAAAATAAACAATGATAGGTTACAGTATGTCTATCGAATATCACAATCGGAGAACAAAGATGAATTGTATAAAAATCGATTGGTCGAATCGTCTAACACATCTGATTATGCGAAATACCAATTAGCAAAATATTTATTTGATATTAGTACACTACATAACTATTCATATGGTGCTCAAAAATCAGAAAACTCAATCAACTTAAATGAGGTCAGAAATCTACTAATTGATGTAAAACAATCATATAAAGACAGCTCACTTGTTTACAATGCCTTCGATTTATTAACTCAATTAGAAAGCACATCTTTTGATTTAAAGATGGAAGAAGTTTTGCTGCCATCTCAGCAAAGTTTGTTCTCCTTGAATTATAAGAATATAGAATATCTTGAATTATCTATCAAATCAATTTCAAAATCTGAACTAAATAAGTATAAACAAACGCGCAATAGGGAAGACCAACTGAAAATTATAAATAGCTTAAGCGATCTTAAATCTTGGAAGATTGATTTGCCGAATAGCGAGTTTAAACAATTGTCTACGGAATCTAAGTTACCACAGCTACCATTAGGCCGATACATTCTAGTATCAAAACATTTAGATCAAACTACAGCTAACTTTTTTCAAGTATCGAATTTAGCAGCACACACGTTATCTACTCCAAACGGGAACTATTTACAAGCATTCAATAGAGAGACTGGTGAACCCTATTCAAATGTCAGTATAGAAATTATTGAGGAGAGGTTTAACCGAAACCGATATGAAGAAATCGTAGTACAAACAATAACATCTAACTCAAAAGGTGAGGCCAACTATACTATAACTGATAGACAAAGAACTAAACTTAGATTAAGTAAAGGAGAAGATGTATATGAAACTTCCAGTCAACATACCTATCCTCAGACCAGGAAAAATTCGCAAAATGCCGTACACATATTTACAGATAGAAACCTGTATAGACAAGGAAGTCAACTTCAAGGAAAAGCAATTGCTGTCACTTTTGATAGCAAGACAAAAAGTAATCGCATATTACCCAATGAACAATTAAATTTAATAGTAAGAGATCCTAATTACCAAGAGATTCACTCTCATGAATTGGTCACAAATCAATTTGGAAGTGTTGCTTTTAATTTTAATATTAGTGATGATCGTCTAGCTGGTACTTATTCCATTGAACTTAAAAACAAATCAAATGAACTAAGAGGTAGTCAACGTTTTCAAGTTGAGGAATATAAGAGACCAAGTTTTACAACAAAGATTAAGCTTCCGACGAAGCCTTTCTCGTTAGGCGACACGATTCAAGTAGAGACTCATTCAGAATTGTTTTCTGGGGCTTCATTGTCAAATGCTGTGATTGAATATCGCGTCACCCGTAGCCTGAATAGATACTCATATAGATTTCCAATACAACCTGCTAGTATAAATGCAGAAATAATAAATGGTAAAGTCACAACTGATAAATCAGGTAATGCCGTCTTTAATTTACCACTTAAAGCACCACTTAATGAAGGCGCTAATTATAACTTTGAAATACAATTAACTGTCGTTGACAATACTGGAGAGACACAGTTTGCATCAAAGAGTTTCAATGTAAATCAAACAAGTTTCAGTATTGACTTAAACATACCAAATGTTATTTCAAATGAACAGTTGAAAAACACATCCATTTATGCAAGAAATAGTACTGGTGAAAAAGTTAAAACAGAAGTAGCTATATCTGTATTTCAACTTGAAACGCCTTTGTTATGGAGGAAAAATAAATATTGGAATTCAATGGATACCATGTTATTGAGCAATGAGGATTATGCTGAAATGCCATACGAATATATGTTCAATGATAAAGATCTAAATACTTGGAAAGAACGTGGCAAAAGTTTTGACAAGAAGATTTTAGTAGATATTGATTCAAAATTAATTCTTCCAACATTAGACCCAGGATTTTATATATTGAAAATTGCAAGCGATGATAAGCTAGTTACAGAAAGAAAATTTCAAATAATTAATTTTCAAAATAACATCAATCCATCTCAAGATTTAATCTCTTACAGACTAAATAAAGCTGAATATGAAATCGGTGATGAGCTTATCGTAGATATCTCTATTCCCCAAAAGGAAGTACAAATTCAATATTTAATTGAAAAAGAAGGGCGAATTGTTTCAAATAAATGGTTAAAGCCTGGCGACCAAATAAAAACTAACATTTTAAAATCTGATGAAGGAGGGTTTATTATACATCTTCGAAGCGTTTTTAGAAATAGAATTGAGTACAAAAAAATTATTGTTGAGGTGCCATTTAAGAATTCTAAACTCATTTATACGATAGATAGATATAAGTCAACGCTCAAACCTGGTGAAGAGGTCAGCTGGCAAGTTAACTTTAAAGGCAATAAAAATAAGAACCGTATAACGGAGAGTGTTTGGTCAATGTATGACTCATCATTAGATGCTTTGTTTACTGATCATGAATGGAAACCATTTTACCTAGCGAAGTACAGCACTAGATTTTTCCCAACTCATCCAACATTCAGAATTGAGAATTCTAAGATACTGCAATATCCAAGTAACAATAGACCAAATATTCGGCGCCCAGATGATTCATACCCTAATATTAATACCTATGGGTTTAGAATGATGGATATGAGTAGATTACATAAATCTACTTCGAGAACTGGTAGTCCTGTAGCGGAAGCTTCAATGGGTGGGGCAGCCAATGAGATCTCGGAATTTTCAGATAAAGAAGCTGTTCAAGTAGAAACAAACAACAATCAGGAAGCACAGGAATTACAACCAATAAGGAAAAATTTTAATGAAACTGTTTTTTTCTATCCAGATATTAAATCTGATAATAGTGGTAATGCAACAGTATCATTTAAGATGAGTGATGCCATGACTTCATGGAAAGTGCTATTATTCGCGCACGATAAGCAAGGGAGTTTCGTCTATGACACTTTACAATTAAAAACCAGTTTAGATGTATTCATAATAGCAAATAAACCAAGATTCACTAGGTTAAATGACAAACTATGGATGACAACTAAATTAGTCAACAATACAACAAAAGATATAAATGCAACTACATGGATCGAATTCTTTGACATTAAAACTGGTCTTGACATTAGTGATAAAATAACTAACGGTCAAAAGGAAAAACAAGTGACTCTTTCAGCAGCATCTTCCATCTCTGTTGACTGGGAAATGGCTTTTCCAGCAGATATGGAAAGCCGTTCCATTGGATTCAGGATTGGAGTGAAACATAACAATGGATCGGATGTCATCGAAGATTTCATACAAGTACTCGACAATAAACAACTCGTTAGACAATCTCAAGCATTATTTTTAAAAGCTGGTGAGACTATCAACTATAATTTAGATTCTTTGGGATCTGGACAAAATTCTAATCTAAGCCTAGAATTAGTTGCGGATACAGATTGGCAGGTAATAAAAGCACTGCCTTACTTAGACGATCAATCTATGGAAACCTGTAGTAATTATCTATATCAATTCGCGGCAAACTCTATTGGTCGTTTTATCGTAAACAATAATGAATACGTCAAAAATCAACTTTCTCAAGTACAAGTAGAAGAAATAGAACGCAATAGTCAATTAAGCATCAAAGATGAATTCAAAACTATTAATTTAAAAAAGACGCCATGGGTAAGAAACGGTGAGGATGAAAGTTCTCAACAAGAGGCAATGCTAAAATTTTTAAATTCTGAACAAGTTGCTGTTGATCTGAAAAAAAGTTTAGATAAGCTTTTATCATTCCAACAATCTGATGGAGGTTTTTCTTGGTTAAATAATAGAAAATCAAATCTTTTTATCTCTTCAAGCGTATTACATGTTATTGGGAGGTTACACGAAAAAGGAATTCCACATGATTTTCCTAAAGAGAGAATCAATAATTTAATTCAATTTATAGATATAGAAATCCACGAACAATTAAATAAAAATCCATTAAGAGATTATCAAATTGACTTATTTTCATTTATCCAATCGAGGAGTTATTTTCATGATGTATATCCATTAGATAGAAAACTTATAAATAAATTCACAAGTGAATACAGTAAAGGCTGGGTCGACTATTCAGCTTCAACACAAGCGATCATTGGATTAATTGCAAATAGATTAAATATGACTGAATTAAGCCGTCTTATTCTTTCGTCAATTAAGCAACAAACTATTGAATCTAAGTCACTGGGTACTTATTGGAAAACGAATAGAAATTATTTCAGTAATCAGTCATCTATAGATAGACATGTGAATGTTATGGAATTTTTACAACGATTGGATAGCAAGTCTACAGTGCTCGAAGGTGCCAAAATTTGGCTTTTAAACAATAAGCGCACAAACGCATGGAATAGCAAACCATCAACAAGTTCCGCGATATTTGCCTTTTTAAATAATAATACGGGTACCACCAAATCAAGTTCAATAGAAGACGTCACATTAATGTTGAATGAAAAGCAATTGAACCTTTCAGATGAATTGGTGCTCAACGGAACACAAACCATTATTCCACTTAATGCAGAAAAAATTAATTCTAGTTCTAACTTAAGAATGACAAATAATAATAAAGGACCTGTATGGGCTTCCATTTATAAAAGCTACAGAAAGCCGATTACAGAGATTGAGTCATTTACCTCTGATGCTATTAAAATAGAAAAATCTATTTTTATAAAGCGGCTGACAGAAAATGGCCCATTGTTATCGCCCATCAATTCACAAGAATTACAATCAGGTGATCGCTTAACAGTAAAACTGACTATCAACAATGATAGAGCTTTACAATTTGTACATGTGGAAGATAAGCGTGCCAGTGGATTGGAACCTAAAGATGTGATTAGTAAGTATGCTTACACTGATGCATTATTTTATTATCAGGTCACTAGTGATGAAAGCACACATTTTCTAATCAGCAATTTACCTCGAGGAACTCATGTATTAGAATACGATTTAACAGTAAACTTGAGAGGGGAGTATTCTAGTGGATTCAGTTCTATACAATGCCAATATGCGCCAGAATTTGGTGCACATTCTGAATCGATCAACCTGGATATTCCAAAATAGATAAAGAGTCTTTATACTTGTGCACGCTTCTTTTTTGACTCATAAGAAATGGCGACAACTCCCCCAATGACCAAAAGCGTACCGGCCATTTGCATAGGGCTAATTGTTTCATTCAATAAAAACACTGCAAAAATTATAGTTGATATTGGACCTATGCCTCCTACAATCGAGCCATTAGGTGCACCCATTCGTTTTATCCCTTCTGCAAATAGAAATGATGGGAATAATGTAGAGAAGATAGCCATCACGAATGTATACCAATACACTCTATGGTCAAGTGTTAACACAGCGTCTATAGGACTTGTACAAAGATAGTGAATGGCGATGCAAGTGAATGCAACTATCATTGTGTAACAAGTGAATTCAAGTGTCCCAATTTTGCGAAGATAAATTTCGCTTCCAATCAAATAAATAGCATAGAAGAAAGCAGACAAGAAAACCAATGTTGCACCTGTCACTATATTCTCAGAAGCCTTAAACATATCACTTGACGCAAAGGCTACGATAATCCCACTATAAGTTAGGGCAATTGCTACCCATTGTTTACTATTGTCTATTGACCTAGCATTGACCCCCCAGTTGACGGAAGTTGACCCCCCTGAGAAGAATGGGGTAATAAAGATAAAAAAAAGGAGCTTAAGAACGTTTTCGTAAGCTATCGCCTTTGAGTTCGATAGTAGTGCAATTAGCTGTTATTCTATCAAGAATTGCATCAGCCAAAGTAGGTTCATCAAAGTACT
>Ga0209187_1004133_pt1 | contig 11362 bp, 7 predicted proteins | sample BantaG_FD_187430 | JGI IMG/M metagenome (GOLD analysis project Ga0209187, IMG submission 187430) | Marine algal microbial communities from Bantry Bay, Ireland - BantryBay_4 metaG (SPAdes) (version 2) | ecosystem: Host-associated > Algae > Red algae > Unclassified | place: Bantry Bay, Ireland... | reverse complement strand
TCATCAGCGATATAATCCTGATAATCTGGATCGTAAGAATAAGTTATGAACCGTTCGGCTGAAATAGCGGGTTGTACCTGTGTCACTACCGGATAAGAACAGTTATCGTCCAGCATAGTAGGAAGCGGTAAAGTAAGTTCTACGCCACCTTCACAATCTTGATCTACACCTAATGTAATATCAATATCATCTGGACAAGAAATCATCGGTGGCATCATGTCATTCACACTAATTGGGAAGCTACAAAGCGCTTCGTTACCCGCGCAATCCGTAGCATAATAATCAACTACATAATTTCCAACGTCCAGTGTACGAGTGATCGACGAAATCGGATCTACCACTATGCGAGGACCATTATTAATTGTGTAAGAAAATCTGATTTCGTCTGGGCTACAGTTTTCAGAAATCTGAGGTTCGGGTAGTGTAATTGTTGCCTGACAATCTCCTGAAGTTGCCGCAAAATTTAGCGTTTCCATAGGACAATTATCAAAAACTGGTAGCTGATCATCAAGCACCCTAAAATGTGCACTGGTAACAGATCCGTTACCACAATTATCGAAAACTACAAAATCCACTGGTTCTGATTGAACGACTCCATTCGTTACCGAAGGACAGGTTGCCGGGTTTAAACTTCCAACATCCGTACCGGGTAAGGTCGCTGGATTATTCAGGTCATAAGATCCTGGTACCCAGGCGTTCCAGGTTAATTCGTTTGGTGCCGCACAATTATCGGTGGCCATTGCGTTTCCGTTGTTATTAATCCAATTTTGGAAAGCGGTCTCTGCGTTGGTTGCATCAGTACAATCTATGGATTCGTTAGCGGCGGGCGTATCAATGGCTGGTCCATCTTCATCCGTCACCATAATGGTTTGCATAAAAGGTGGACTCACATTTCCACACATATCCATCGCGGTCCAAGTCCTCTGGATGGTAAAGTTATTAAGACAACTACCGGGAATAGTTACATCCACGCTGTTAAAAGTCGGCATAGGATCACAATTGTCTACCATTGCGCCCGGTGTACCCGTCGTTCCAGGATCAGTACCTTGCTGACAACTGAGGGTAATATTATTCGGTCCCACAAACTGTGGTGCTTCATTATCCTGTACGTTAATCGTTTGATTAAAAGTGCTTTGATTTCCACAAGCATCGGTGGCGACCCAACTACGGGTAAGCGTATAATTATAATCACAAGTTCCATCCGTACGCGTTTCAGAAAAAACAATTGTTGGAATAGGGTCACAATTATCCATCGGTGTTATGAATGCAGCGGGAGGAACCGCGTTACAAGATACTGTTTGATTAGCAGGTTGATTATTAAAAGCTGGAGGAGTGGTATCTGCTACCGTAATGGTTTGTACCGCAGAATTGGTATTCCCACAATCATCCGTCGCAGTCCAGGTACGCGTTAAGGTATAATTTCCAGGACACTCTCCCGGCTCTGTGGTTTCTTCGAAGGCAATGGAAGGATTTGGGTCACAGCTATCCGTTATGGTTGGGGTAGAAGCACCCGGTACATTATTACATTCTACCATCGTGCTGCTCGGCACGTTTGAGAAAACGGGTCCTTGATCATCTTCTAATTTAAATTCGGCAATGGTATGTGCGGTATTTCCACAATCATCTCTTACTTCCCATTCTACGGAAACCGTAAAATCACAAGTATTACTAACAATCTGGGGATAACTTGCTTGATCACCTACCACAATATTATTACCAGAAACTCCCGTAGAAGTGGTATAATTAAAAGAGGTCCAGGTGGCATTACCACAATTATCACTAGCCATTGCTCCACCGATATCGGTAAGCCAGTTATTTAGTACGGATTGATCATCTCCTCCACAGCTTTCGGTTAAATCAGTTGGACCGGGAACAATCATTGGGGCGTCATCATCCATCAAAGTATAGGTAGCTGTCGTGGCCGTTGAATTCCCACAAGCGTCCGTTACCATAAACTCAACGGTTCGTTCAAAAGTAGTTCCACAGCCAGGCATATCACTAATTATATTTGTTGTCCAGTCTTCGTCGATAATCGGCGTACAATCATCCGAGGCATTGGCACCTCCATGAGTTGCCAACCAATCTTCGTAAGAAATAGCCATTGTATCATCACAATCTACTGACTGATTGGCGGCAGGATCATCAAGTGATGGTGCTTCGTTATCCGCAACGGTAACGGCAGCAGTTCGGGTAACCGTATTTCCACAAGCATCACGAGCGGTAAAGTTGACATTTACCATTCCCGTATTTCCACAACCGGGCATTAGTGCGGTATAATTATTTCCATATTCAATATCTCCGCTACATTGATCGGAAGCAACTCCACCTCCAACGTTCGCCAGCCATGCCTGAATTAGAGTATCTATGTCTGCATTTTGATCGCAAACCAAATCTAGTGGGGCAGGGTCCATATCCCAAGTCGGTGGTTCATTATCAATGACGGTAAAGTTGATCACTACTAAATCAATATTTCCACAATCATCCGCCGCAACGTATTCTACCGAAGCCTCTCCGGTATCGCCTCCACATCCGTTCATTAATTCCGTAAAATTATTGGACCAAGTAATGTTTCCACAATCATCCACTGCCGTAAGGTTATCTGAATAATTTTGAATCATCTCAATTGGATCATTCACACCATCACAAAACAGGGTAACGTCATTATTAGCAGGTGGTGTAATGACTGGACCAGCAAGATCTCTAACGGTAAATGCTGCTTCGGTAGTAGCGGTTAGACCACAAACATCCGTAGCCGTGAAAGTGACCGTCAAGGTCTCACAACTATTATCAAAAGTAGCCGGGGCATCATCCGATAGTCCCGCGAGTCCACATCCATTATCCTCCGCTGTAAAAGCTGCTCTCTGATCAGCTAGCCAAGCTTCATAATCAGCATTTATACAACTCTGTGTTGCATCACTGGGAAAACCGGTAATCACCGGTGGATCGTTGTCAGGATTGATCGTAATCGTTTGATTATACTGTGAAGTATTTCCACTTGCGTCGGTGGCGGTCCAAGTTCGTACGACCTGTCCTCCACTACAATCTCCGGGTCCGACGGTTGTCTCACCATCATAGGTGATGGTTACTTCGTTCGAAGTACTGCCAGGAGCGGGGCAATTGTCCGTCGCTGAGACCTCAGAAATCGGCGGTACTGGAGGCAAATCATTAAAACAATCCGTTGATTCATCCGCTGGATTATTATCGGGGTCAAAATCAGGAGGGGTATTATCCTGAAAGTATACCGTTGGTCCAGCGGTAACGTTGTCGATGTTCGTTTGTACATCGTAAAGAATTCTGATTTCTTCACCAACGGGAATAAGATCGCCTTCGGTATAGTTACCATTTTCTCCAATGATAAAAAGAAGTTCAAAAGAAAGTACTTCACAATCCGGATCATTACAAGTGAATGAGACCGAATTAGGTGCCCCCCAATCTAGTGGTGCGGTACAATCGTCTCCAACGTAAATCGTATCCGGCCCAGTGTATATCAAGGTGATATTAGCAGCGGGCGTAGTACTGCTGAGCGTAGAATTATTGTTTTGTGCAATACTTTGACTGAACGTTCCAAAAAGAGAACTGATCAGTAAAGTTGTCCATAGAAACAGTTTCTGTAATCTGTTTTCCATAATTAGAAATTGAGTGTTAATAAACATTTATATAGTACCCGTTGCAATCAAAATTGATAGTACGAGTGGTTATTTACTATTAATCAGCTACCGAATATTTACCAAATACAGGGTATTTGTCAGCAGGATTTTCGGATAAATGAAATTGTAAGTGTGGTGGACAGCTTTTCGGGAGGCTTCTGAATATTCCACCGTGGATAATTCAGGATTGAATTCACTAAAACATAATAAATTGATTTTCAATTAGTTGAAGTGGTTTTCATTCAAATCTTCATACTATTGGACATTTCTTCCAATTTCTACCTCCCTGCCTTCTCTGTGGCTTACAGCCAAGACACGTAAAGGAGTAGCTTCAAACCCGCAAATGTCCAGTAGTATGTCCAATCTTTAAAAAGTAAGTATTCGTACAATAAAAAAATCCTCGTAACATGGTATAATTACGAGGATTTTACATAAAAGTTTTATATATATAGGTGTTTTTTATTCTTCTTCTTCTGACTCAGCGTCTTGCTCCAGTTTCTTGTCTTTTACGTTTTCGTCTAGAAATTCATTGATCTCATCAATCTTATGGGAGGTGATAATTTCTCCAAATTCGTTGACTTTAATATCGAAACCCTTGAGGTTTTCACTATCGTTTTTTTCCGGTTGGTTATTTTTTGATTTTGCCATTAGCTATTATTATTTTTTTCGAAAATTTCGTCAAAAGCGGGAAATGCCAATAATAATCGTTTTTTCACCTCTGCGATACCGAGGGCTTCCATCATCTCAAAAAGTGCTGGTCCTTTGGTGGTTCCAGACAATGCAATCCGGTAAAAAGGAAAGACATCGCCAAAGCCCAAACCATTTGCCTCCAGATATTCTTTGGTGCTGGTTTCCAGTTTTTCCGCCTGATAATCAGGTAGATTTTCCAATTGTTGGTTTAGGGCTAATAACGCGGTTTTTCGATCCGGGTTCCATTTTTTGCGAATCATTTTTTCTTCGTATTCCCTTATGGGTTCGAAAAAATAGTACCCTGTTTCAACAATCTCCGGTAGTGCATTTACTCTTTCCTTCATCATACCAGCGACTGTGGTTAAATATTGGTCACTTACTTCGTATCCTTTTTCTTTCGCAAAAGGTTTGAGCAATTGTCCTAATTCGGAGTTATCCGTTTGAATTAGATACTGTTGATTAAACCAACTTGCTTTTTCAAAATCAAAGCGTGCACCGGCTTTGCTGATTCTGTCCAGTGTAAAAGTCTCAGCCAATTCTGAAAGCGAAAAGATTTCCTGTTCCGTTCCAGGATTCCATCCTAAAAAGGCCAAAAAATTTAACACTGCTTCCGGCATAAAGCCAAATTCTCGAAACCCTTCAAAAGAATCTTCCGGATTTTTATCTTCCCAGGAAATTGGGAATACAGGAATCCCAAACTTGGCACCATCCCGCTTTGATAACTTTCCTTTTCCGTTTGGACGGAGAATTAAAGGCAAGTGCGCAAAGTGAGGCATAGTATCTTCCCAGCCCAAAAATCGGTATAATAATATGTGGTGTGCGGTGCTCGGCAACCATTCTTCCCCTCTCACTACGTGTGAGATTTTCATTAGATGATCATCTACAATATTTGCCAGGTGGTAAGTCGGCATTCCGTCTCCCTTAAGCATAATTTTGTCATCCAGTTCATTAGATTGAAAAATCACCTCTCCACGAACGATATCATTTATAAGTACCTCTTCATCTCTTGGCACCTTTAAACGGATCGTGTAAGGAGCGCCACTTTCCAATATATCTTTTACTTCTTCGGCAGAAAGTGTCAAACTATTTTTTAATTGCTGCCGGGTAACTCCATCATACCGAAAAGTTTCTTTTCTGACTTCGTACTCTTTCCGAATAGCAGTCAATTCTTCCGCAGTATCGAAAGCGTAGTAGGCATGCCCATTATCCAGCAAATACTGGGCGTATTCGCCGTACAAAGACTTCCTTTCTGATTGTCGATAGGGACCAAAGTCTCCACCGATACCCGGACCTTCGTCAAACTCTATTCCTAACCATTTCAAAGATTCTATTATATAAGATTCCGCACCAGGAACATATCGCCCCTGATCTGTATCTTCAATTCGTAGAATTAAAGTACCTCCCATTTTTTTGACAAATAAGTAGTTATAAAGCGCGGTACGTACTCCACCAATATGTAATGGCCCGGTAGGACTGGGCGCGAACCTTAATCTAATTTTTTCGTTCATTAATTTTATATTAAGTATCAAATAAAAACGTGGCGGTCTGGCAGCGAAATTATCATTTGAATCGTTATGACAGTATAAGTTGATAATCCCATATAAACAGACAAGTACCTGGACAAATTAAACTATAAGTATTGACTGAATCTTTTTAGTCACAACCTAGATCTAATTTTGTCCATATACTTACCATCCCGCAAAGGTAATTAATTCTACTGAGTACTGTAGTTTCAATTACGCTATCTTGTGGGATCTGGTAGCTAAAAAAATCCTGAACATATAAAAAACGAAGATGTACCTGGTTAAAACACCTACTTTTATTCAAAACCTTTTCCCAAATTTCACCTGGCGGATTCCTACGCAGGAAAAGGTAATTTATCTAACTTTTGATGACGGCCCTATTCCGGAGGTTACTCCCTGGGTGATGGAACAGCTAGCTGCTTATAACGCTAAAGCTACTTTCTTTTGTGTGGGCGATAATGTCCGCAAACATCCAGATATTTTCCAGCAGTTAACAGACACTGGTCATTCCGTCGGTAATCATACCTTTAATCATCTCAACGGCTGGGCAACGGACAAGCTGAGCTATTTTCACAATATTCGACACTGTGCAAACCTGGTAGACTCTGATTTATTTCGACCTCCGTACGGTCGACTGAAGCCCCGGCAAGCGCAATTTTTGCAACGTCATTACCGAATTGTGATGTGGGATGTACTTTCAGGAGATTTTGACTCAAATATTTCTGTAGAGCAGTGTTATGATAATATTGTAACTAAAGCGGAAGCTGGATCTATTGTGGTGTTACACGATAGTTTGAAGGCGGAGGAAAAGTTGCGGGTAGTACTCCCAAGGGTGCTAGCTTATTATCAGAAACGAGGATTTCGATTCGAAGCATTAAATACCAAAAAATTAACAGATATAAAAAAATCCTTTCTAAGTGCTTAATTAACGAAAGGTTTAAAGATGCAATGTTTAGAAATTTGGGCAGTCGGAAGTAGTTAATTTCCGGCTGCTCTTTTTTATCAGAATGAGACTGTACTTCAAAAAAAACAAATCATTGCCACAAAGATGTGAAGACTCATAAAGGAAGCCTTTCGCGCTGACACAGTTAAAGGAACAGTCTCATTGAAATGCTTTACCAGAATTGGCGATATAGCTAACCTTTAATCTTTTTGCTTTTCGTAGTGCCGTTTTCACATCATTAACCAATCCCATGGGAACCTCCCGATCAACTTTTAAAACCGTTATGGCCCGATCAGACTGGTGCCGAAAGTCATTAGCAGTCTGTTGTCGCACGGCCTGATCCAGATTTTCTTTAAAAATAAAAGCATCGTTAATCTGAATCAAAGGGGTATTACCACGTGCTGGGTCGAGTGGACTACCAATATAAATATTTGTAATCAGCGATTGATTTTCCAGTTTTTGTACCTGATCCGCATCCGGGACAGAAAACTTTACGCCGACCTGCTGATCTCTTAAAACGGTAACCACCATAAAAAAGAACAGCAGCATAAAAATAATATCTGGCAAAGCAGAGGTGTTTATTTTAGGTTGATTATTTTTTCGTCGAATCATGGTCTGGGTTATTTTAAATGAAGTTTTCCGAGATAGAGTCATTGGGGTATTACGGAAATTTGTATAGTGTTAATTGGTAGATTAGTTAATCAGTCCCGTTAACGTGTAACCGCGTGGTAATGAATCGCAGGGTTCTTCGGATTAAAAGCTGGTTGGTTCTGCTTCGGAGATAATTTGAGGAATTTGATTACGAATTACTCTCTGCTGTGTATAGGCCAGACGGTTATAATCCATTCCGTAAACTTGTAAAGATCGGGTATTCCACAATTCTTCGTAAGCCGCTTTGAGTTCATTATAAACAGCGATGTAGGCTTTGTAAGAAGTCTCTCGATCATTTTGTAAAGAAACTACGGCCTGTTTGGGACTGCGAGCTAACTGGTCACTACCGGTGGGATTGAGAATAAAATTTTTCGTTGCTTCTTTCAACTGACTGATGTCCAGATTCTCACTTTCTACCAATAATAAATTTTCTTTGTTGAGCTTTACGGAGAGGATATTTCGACTGGGAATTGTAGGTGGAGGTTGACCTTCATTATCAAAGGGAGGTAGTTTCACCATGATTCCCTGATCGTTGACAATGGTAGTGGTTACCAGAAAAAAGATGAGGAGTAAAAATGCAATGTCTGCCATAGACCCCGCATTCACTTCGTTAGATTGTCGGGTATTTATTTTCCTTTTCATACTGAAATTTTTTAGTGCGTATTTTCCAGTAAGATGCCGACAGAGTAAATATTGGTGTATAAAACGAATAAGTTATTTAAGAAAATACCCCCTACCCTACGTGCAATCCGTTGGGAACAGGACGTTCAGGAGCAAGTAAGGTGATGGTCTTCTCTTCACCTACGGTTCCCAAAACAAGACATTCACTCATCATATTTGCAATTTGTTTAGGTGGGAAATTGGTGACGGCAATTACTTGACGACCCACCACTGCTTCAGGCTGATAAAGTTTGGTGATTTGGGCCGAAGATTTTTTAATACCCAATGGACCAAAATCGATGGTTAGCTTATAAGCAGGATTGCGAGCTTCCGTAAAAACTTCTGCTTTTAGAACTGTTCCTACCCGCATCTCTACCTTTTCAAATTCCGTCCAGGTTAAGTTATTCGTTTGATTTTTCTCCATTTTTGGTTGAAATTTTGTTCAGATTTCTGCCACAAAATAAATATTATTTGCCAGTTGGCTGGTTAGTTTATTGGTCCTTTTCTTAGATAAAAAGAGGGCCAACTGGCTAATAGCTAACTAGCCAACCAGCCTATTAAACTACCAGTTCCAGTTCAGGCCAAGACTCCACCAGCGACGCGGCAAGTTGGCCCCCAAAATTTCCTGATAATTGGTATTGGTAAGGTTTCTAATTTCTACGTAAGGGGTGAAGGCATCTGATAAATTATATCCCAATTTAAGATGTGTCACCAGATAATCATCTGGTATGTTACCATCAATCGACTCCACCAATTCGTCCTGGCGCGTACTGAAACTGGTCGCGGATGTAATTTGAAAATCATAGGCCCTCAGATCTAAAGTCAATCCAAATTGATGTGTTGGATGATTGGCAATATATTTTGATAATTCGCCTGCTTCCGCTTCGGTTTTTAACCAGGTATATGCCAGTTGAGTGTTTAGATCGATTTTATTATTACCCTTAAACCTGTATTTTACCAACGTTTCCAGGCCAATTACGCTACTGGCGGAAAGGTTGTCTGCGTAAAAATAATCCGCATCTTCCTGCAGATTTTTTACATTGGTAATCGTCGCCGAATTTCGTAAAGAATAATCAATTAGATTGTTTGATTTTCGGTAAAACCCCGTTAACGAAAACAATCCGTTTTTATTAAAATAATATTCTCCACCCAAATCAAAAGAGTGAGATGACTCGGCTTTTAAATCAGGATTTCCTACGTTACGTCCCGGCGATAAATTAGAGATTTGCGAAGAAATAAATCTTTCTGTAAAGTCTGCCGCCCGCACCGATCTTCCGTAAGAAGTTCTAAATACAAAACTATTCTGACGGTAACTCAAGCTCGCCTGTGGTAAAAATTCCCAACCAAAATTTTCATCATTCTCCGCTCGTAAACTCACGTGGGTCTGCCAGCGTTCCGACACAGCATAAGATAGAATACTGTAAATTCCCACCGCCAAATTTTGGTGATCCCCCCGGTCAGTACTGTTAATTTTTTTGTCGATAAGCTGTACGCCCGAAGCCAGGGTGATTTTATTATTTATTTTAAAACTATGCAGCAAGTTGGTGAAAATCTGTTTTGTATCGTGTTCATTCGGAGCGAAGAGTGGATTAAAAACAAACAAATCATTCGTCGTTTTATATCCTCCGTTTAAACTGACTTCGTGGCGATTTTTTTGGTAACGAATCTCACCTTGACTCCAGAAACTTTTTACCGTTTCTTCCGATTCGTCGAAGCTACTACGGGTATAAAAGTATTTAGCATTAAAATCTCGATAGTCATATCCTACCCGACCGTAAACGCTCCAGCCGTCTCCAATTTCTCCAGAAACGGCGGTGGAGATGGTACGCAGGTCAAAGAAATTTTGGTATAAACTATCTGGATCTGTCCCGGCTAAAAAATTAGGATTCACGTAAGTTTCACCATCCGCAATATTTGCTTTGTAAGCCGTAGAAAAATGCCATTTATTTTTCTGCAAATTCACCCCAAGATCGGTTCGATTCAGATTATGTTTACCGATACCGACGTTACCTCGGGTACTCACCGACTTATCCATTTCTACGGCGAGAAAAGTTCTGGTTTTGATATGAATAATACCACCGACCGCATCCGATCCGTAAGAAGCGGCAGCGGGGCCCCGGATGATTTCTACCTGCGCAATTTCAGAGAGTGGGATCGGAATATTATTATTAAAATGCCCCGTCAAGGGATCGTTCACCCGAACGTTGTCAACCAAAATCAGTACCTGCGAAAAGGTACTTCCCCGGATACCGATATCCGATTGCACCCCAAAATCATTGCGACTATTGAGATTAATACCCGGTAAATAACGGAGCATTTCATCAACGGTTGTGACGGGTAGTTCTCGAAGTTCTTCGGCGGTAATGATGGAAATACTTCTACCCGTTTTATAGGAGGCGGTCGGAATACGAGTAGCCGTCACTACCACCTGATCGAGCTGAAGAGAATCCTGCGCTAGGACTGTTTGACAGAGCAACAAAGTTGCTAAAAGGATAAATAATTGTTTTTTCAAAACGGATTATTTTGGTGAGTAAACCGCAATGATAAGGACTTTTATGGAAAAGGAAGGTCTTTTACTCTACGAATAATTCAGTACGATGGATAATTTGACAAAACTAAAAAATCCGGACAGTTTATTCTGGTTTTAGTAATTCTACGGTAAAAATCAATGGCGCATTAGGTGGGATTTCGTGACCAAAGCCTTTTGCGCCGTAGGCAATTCGGGAAGGGATTAAGAAAATTCCTTTTCCGCCGGGTTTTAGTAATTGTAGTGCTTCTTGCCAGCCACGGATAACTTGGTTGAGTTTAAATTCCAGGGGTTTTCCTCTTTCATAGGAAGAATCGAAAACGGTTCCATCCAATAATTTCCCTTCGTAGTGTGCTTTGATTTTACTAGTCGCAGTTGGAGACGGGCCGTTGCCTTCCGTCAGAATCTGATAATACATTCCAGAGTCCGTTCTTTGTACATTCAGGTCTTTGTCAATGGCGTATCCGACGAGCGCATTCTGGTCCTTTTCGGGTTGGGTTGCTGGATTCGGGATAAAATGAGCAGACAGACGGGCGGTTAGATCCGTGGTGCTGATCTCGGCTGGCGGTGCGGGTGGCGGTGGATGGTCTGTGGAGGCGGAGCAACCGTAGAGAAGGATAGCCAGGAGGAGGTTGTATAGGTATTTCATGGGAGGTGTGGAGGTGTGGAGGTGTGGAGGTGTGGAGGTGTGGAGGTGTGGAGGTGTGGAGGTGTGGATGCG